>Ga0126310_10000176_pt1 | contig 18866 bp, 20 predicted proteins | sample Plot60_FD_92540 | JGI IMG/M metagenome (GOLD analysis project Ga0126310, IMG submission 92540) | Serpentine soil microbial communities from UC McLaughlin Reserve, CA, USA - Plot60 | ecosystem: Environmental > Terrestrial > Soil > Grasslands | place: USA: UC McLaughlin Reserve, Lake County... | reverse complement strand
GTGCGCTGCCTGTCGGTCGCGCAGCTCGATCAGGCGCTGCTCGGCCGGGAGCAGCGTCGCCAGTGCGGCCAGCTCATCGGTGAGACGTTGGAGCTCCGCCGCGAGGTCGCCGGTGTCGACGCCAGCCGCCGCTGCGGCGTCGAGCGACGACTCGGCGCGTGCCCCGGCCTGCTCCAAGAGCGCCTGCCGCTCGTCGACAAGACGGGCGAGCGGACGCACGCCCTCCGCGCGACGGGCGTGCTCGAGGCGGATGGCTTCGCTGGCATGGATGTCGCGTTGACGATCGAGGCGTTCGACGGTCTCGGCCGCCTTCACGACCCGGGTGCGCGCGGAGTCGAGCTCGTGGCCTGTGATCGCCGCCTGCTGTGCCGCCTCGTCCTCGGTCACCGCCGCGGCCAACTCCGCCGCGGCCGTGCGTCGGCAGTCCCGGACGTGCTGGCGCACTTCGACGGCCCAGCACGCGACCTCGTCGGTCGCGGAGTGGAGATCCGCGGCGTCGTCGGGGACCGGAAGATTCGCAGCCTCCGAGACCCTGCTCACCAGGTCGCCGACGGCGCGGGCCTGGGCCTCGGAGGTGCGACGAAGGCTGAGTCGGTGTTCGCGCAGCCACGACTCCACCCGGTCGAACCTTCCGGTGCGGAACAGCCGGGCGAGCAGTCGCTGCCGCTCGTCCGGCTTCGCCCGGAGGAAGGCCTGGAAGTGCCCCTGAGGCAGCAGCGCGACCCGGCAGAACTGGTCGAGGTTCATGCCGAGCAGGCTCGACAGCAGGTCACCGGCCTCGTCGAGCCGGCTGGTCAGGGGGACCCAGCTATCGCCGATCCACTCCGTCACCGTGACCCGCGCCTGCTCCCGGGTGGTTCCGGTGCCCCGCTTCTTGGGACGCTCCCAGGCGGGCGAGCGCACGATCCGGAACCGTCGTCCGGACAGGCTGACGTCGAGTGACACCTGCGGAACGAGCCCGGGTGGGGCCAGGTCGGACCGTAGCCGGCCGGCCTCCTGGCGGTCGCCCGGGACCGCGCCGTACAACGCGAAGCACACGGCGTCGAGCACGCTCGACTTGCCGGCTCCGGTGGCCCCGGAGAGCAGGAACAGCCCCGCGTCGGACAGCGCCTCGAAGTCGACATCGGCGGTATCCACGAACGGGCCGAACGCCGTGACCGACAGGTGGTGCAGCCGCATCAGCAGCTCCCGCCACCCGCCGCCGAGACCAGCACGTCGGCGTCGGGATCGGCGGAGCAGCCGTCGCACGCCTCGAGCAACAGGGAGGACTCCTCGGCCGACGCCGGTGCTCCCCGCATGGCCTCCACGAAGTCCAAAGCCACCTGATGGTCGGTGCGTCCCCGGGGTGGCTCGGCGACGACCGACCGCTCCGGCTCCCCCGAGGGGGCGAACGAGAGCACCAGCGTGTGTGGGAACCGGGCGCGCAACCGCTCCATCGGCCGATCCGGCCGGACCGAGTCGGTCAGGGTGGCCTGCACCCAGTGGTCCTCGGCGGCTGTGAAGCGCAGGTCGGTGAGCAGGGCGTCCAGCTCGCCCGTGAGCACGGCGAGCGCGCGTGGCACAGGCGCCTCGACGAACTCGACGCCCGACACGCCGTGACGACCCAGGTCGACCAGCCAGCTGCCCTTGGTGTGGGCGGTCTCGGAGAACGAGTAGGCCAACGGCGAGCCGCTGTAGCGCACGGTCTCGCCCAGGACGGCGCGACCGTGCAGGTGCCCCAGAGCGGTGTACGAGACATCCGCGAACAGCTCGCTGGAGACCACCGAGACGCCCCCCACGCTGATGTCGCGCTCGGAGTCGCTGGGCAACCCGCCGGCGACGAACGCATGGGCCAGGACCACGGACCGGACCGGCCGCGCGGCAAGGTCGGCCCGCACCCGCCGCATCGCCTCCGCCAGGGCGGCCTGGTGCGTGCGCGCGGGCAGTCGCCACGGCTCGTGGAGCGCCTGCGGGTCGAGGTAGGGAATGCCGTGCACAGCCACGACACCGTGGTCGTCCTCGAGCAGCACCGGTGAGCCGACCGACGAGGCGTCGGTGCGGACGTGGATGCCGGCCGCATCGAACAACCGCGCCCCGAAGCCGAGTCGCTGGGCGGAGTCGTGGTTGCCGGATGTCAGCACGACCCGGGCCCGGGACGCGGCCAGCCGGGCCAGCGCCTCGTCTGCGAGACGGACGGCGTCGACGTGGGGCAGCGCCCGGTCGAAGACGTCACCCGAGACCACGACGAGGTCCACGGCCTCCGCAGCGACCACCTCGATCAGATGATCGACGTACGCCGCCTGGTGCTCCACCATGCCGACACGGTGGAACGAGCGTCCCAGGTGCCAGTCGGAGGTGTGGAGGATGCGCACGGGTCGAACCTAGGTTCGAGCGCCGACACGCCGGTGGACCCACGCCGTCCGCCGACGGTCGCCACCAGTCGCCACCAGGTGCCGGCTTGCACTCGGCGGCGCACCGATGGGGCGATCAGGAGTAGCGGACGGTGCGCTCGGCCCGGGTGAACCCGAACAGGCCCAGCCCTGCCTGGCGCGCCAGGTGCACCGCCAGCGACGAGGGAGCTCCCACCGCGACCAGCGACCCGACGCCTGCAGCCACCGCCTTCTGCACCAGCTCGAAGCCGGCACGGCCACTGACCACCAGGAACGCGTCGGCGGGAGACTCGCCCGCTTGGAGCCGCGCCCCGGACACCTTGTCGACGGCGTTGTGTCGCCCGACGTCCTCGCGTACGACGTGCGGGTCACCGTCGGCGGTGAACAGCCCGGCCGCGTGCACGCCACCCGTCCTCGCGAACACCGACTGCTGCTCGCGCAGCAGCTCGGGCAGCCGTCGTACGACGGCGGAGTGGGGCTCCGGTCCCGTCCAACGCGCTCCGCGAACGATCGCCAGCGCCGCCTCGATGCTGTCCTTGCCGCAGACGCCGCAGGCGGAGGAGCCGGCGGACAGGCCCTCGTGACGGTGGCCCAGGTCGACCGGAGCCGACGCGCGCACCGTCACCACGTTGAACTCCTGCTCGGCGGTGAGGTCTTCGTCGGTGCAGTACGCCACCTCGAGCAGGGACGCCGACCCGACGATTCCCTCGTGGAAGGCCCAGCCGGCCGCGAGGTCGAAGTCATGCCCGGGCGTGCGCATGGTGACCCAGGCGCGGCGCGCCTGGACGCCCGGCGCCGCGACCCGGATCTCGAGCGGCTCCTCCGCGGCGACCTGGTCCTCGCGCGGGCGGTCGCGGTCGGAAGAGGACTCCACAACCCGTACCCGCGAGGTGGGGCCGGTCCGTCGCGCCAGCTCGGTCATGCCCCCAGAGTATGTCCGCATCCGTGCCGAACGCCCGCGGCAGACAACCAAATCCGGGGCGGCCGCATCTATGGGAGCAGAAGCGTCGACCGCGGGGTGGGCGCCCGAGGAAGGGACACCGCACATGTCACGATCCACAGCCCGGGCTCGAATGGCGGTCTCCGCCGCCGTCACGGCGGGCCTGTGCCTGAGCGGAACGGCGGGGCTCGCGACGCCCTCCCAGGCCGCCTCGGGCTCCTGCGACGCGGCGTTCCCGGTCGCCGACCTGTTCGAGGGGCAGAGCGTCACCGGTCTCACCGTCACCCACGGCACCAGCCCCACGGGCTTCAGCGGCAGCATCATCGGGGTCCTCAACGACGGAATCGAGCCCGGCGTCGACATGGTGATGGCGAAGCTCTCCTCCACCGAGATCCAGGACAGCGGGATCTGGGAGGGCATGTCCGGCTCGCCGGTGTACGACGAGGAGAGCGGCCAGCTGATCGGGGCGGTGGCCTACACGCTGTCCTGGGGAGAGACCCAGGTCGCCGGGATCACGCCGTGGGAGGACATGCGGGCCTACGCCGGCGGACCCGCGCCGCTTCGGGTCGCGATCCCGCCGTCGACCGCCCGTACCATCGCGCGGGCCACCTCGGTCACCACCGAGCAGGCCTCCCAGGGCTTCACCGAGGTCGCCACGCCACAGCTGGTCTCCGGCCTGCCGCAGCGGGTCCTGGATCGTGCCCAGAACAAGGCACAGGGCCGGAACTACCTGACGAAGGGCGTCTCCGCGGCGGGTCACACTTCCTCCGGCACGGTCACTGTGGACGACATGGTGGCCGGCGGCAACCTGGTCGCCACGGCGTCGACGGGGGACATCGTCCAAGGCGGCCTGGGCACGATCACCTCGGTGTGCAGCGACCGGGTCGTCGGCTTCGGCCACCCGATGAACTTCGTCGGCAAGGCGACCTACGGCCTCGCCGGGGCGGATGCCCTGTACATCCAAGGCGACCCGCTGGGCGCGTCGTTCAAGCTCGCCAACATCGGCGACGTCCTCGGCACCATCGACCAGGACCGGATGACGGGGATCTCCGGACCGCTCGGAACTCTTCCGTCATCCAGCTCGATCACCTCGACGGTGGGCTACACGCCCGACGGCGGCTCCACGCGCGCCCGCACCGGCTCGTCGGACGTGCAGATCCCGGATGCGGCCGCCAGCACGGCGTTCTACGAGCTGCTCGCCAACCACCAGTCCGTGCTGGACGCCTACCAGCCCGGCTCGGAGGAGCAGTCCTGGACGGTCGACGGTCACACCGCGGCCGGTCCCTTCCACTTCGCCGGCAGCAACCTGTACACCGACACCTACGACATCGCCTTCGGGTCCGTGTGGGACCTGCCCGACCTGCTGTGGATGCTGACGAACGTCGACGGCGTCACCATCGACTCGGTCGACGTGCACTCCGACGTCACCGACGACACCACGATCCTCAAGATCTCGCGCATGCAACAGCGTCGCCACGGTCGTTGGCACAACCTCGACAACGAGCACCCGGCCCGCGTCAAGGCCGGCGGCACGTTGACGATGCGACTGGTGTTCGCCGGCGGCACGACCGGCAGAAGGTTCGCCGTGGACATCCCGGGAAAGGCTGCGGGAATGCACGCGCGGCTCTACGCCGAGCAGGCGCAGAGCTACCCGTTCGAGCGCGGGTTCCCCCACCGCCTGGCCGGTGTGAAGAAGCTGGTCGACACCATGCAGCGCAACGACCAGTCCCAGATCCTCTTCACCGCCTTCGGCAAACGCCGCTCCGTTCGCAGCACCACGCTGACGGCGCCCCAGGGCTCGGTCATCCAGGGCAGAGCGGCGGTCAGGGTGAAGGTCTCGTGACCGTCACCCACGCCCTTGGCTTCATGGGGACGTTTGGCGCCAGCCACTGCCGCGGGTGGCGCGAATCACGTCGGAAGGCGATGCGCCGAACGAAAGGCTGTTGAGCAAGAGTGAGCTGGGGGAGTGGTCCCGGTCCAAGCGCAGGCGTGGACCGGGACCACTACCGTGTCGGCCATGAGCGAGGAGACGCTGCGCCGACTGGACCTCACCCAGATCGCGGAGGGTCGGTACCGAGCGGTCAACGTCCGCGGGGGAGTGCTGCCCGTCGGCTCCGGCGGCGACGCGGACTTCACGCCGGTGGAGCTCCTGCTCGCGGCTCTGGCCGGTTGTACGGCGATCGACGTCGGCCTGATCACCGGCAAACGCGCCTCTCCGGACTCCTTCGACGTCCACGTCGAGGGGCACAAGATCCGCGACGACGACGGGTCACACCTGGTCGACCTGGAGGTCGCGGTGTCGATCCGCTTCCCGGAGGGGGAGGCGGGAGACGGGGCACGTGAGGTGCTGCCGCGAGCGATCCAGCAGACCGCCGACCGGTTGTGCTCGGTCGGCCGCACGCTCCAGCTCGGAACGACGATCGACTACCGGCAGGCGTAGGCGCCGTCCGGCGTACGTCAGCCGGCGCTGACGGTCTCCAGAGTGACCGACACGTTCGGGTGGCCGTCGCCTGCCCCGTACGCCTCGTCGGTGCCCCGCGCGGCGACCTTCTGCACGGCCTTCACACCAGCCGGGTCGACCCGGCCGAACACCGTGTAGCTGGGCGGCAGGGGGGTGCTCCGGTAGACCAGGAAGAACTGTGAGCCTCCGGTGTCGGCCTGCCCGGTGTTGGCCATGGCCAGCGTGCCGGGGCCGTAGGTCTCCTCGCCCGAGAGCTCGTCGGGGATCGTATAGCCGGGACCGCCGGTCCCGCTGCCCGAGGGGTCGCCGCACTGGAGGACGAAGATCCCGGTCGTGGTGAGTCGGTGGCAGGGCGTGTCGTCGAAGTATCCCTGCTCGGCCAGGGACACGAAGGAGTTGACCGTGCAGGGGGTCTTGTCAGCGTCCAGCGTCCCGCCGAGGACGCCGATCGAGGTCTTCATCGTGATCTGGACCATGCCGTGGACGTCCGGGGTCTGCGGTGGTGCGTCGACCTTCCGGGTTGCCGGCCGCGGGTCGGCGGGATAGTCGCACGACACGTCGCTGTTCGGGCTGGTCGCGCTGCCCGAGCTGGTGCCGCTCTGATCGGGTGAGGTCGCGGCCGGGTCCTGCGCGCTCTGGCCCGACGACCCGTCTCCACACGCGGTGAGCACGAGCAGCAAGGCGGGCACGGCTGCCAGGAGAGCATGACGGACGGGCACGGCGTCGAGGATAGGAGAGACCTGGTGACCGGCTCGTCACCGGTCGCGCGGGATCCACCTGCTAGACAGTCGACATGCCCCGGACGTTGCGGAGAGTCGCCGTCTTCGCCGGTGGGCTGGTCTCGATCGTGACCGGACTCGCGCTGATCGTGCTGCCGGGACCGCTCACCATCCCACCGATCCTCTTCGGGGTCTGGCTGTGGTCCCTGGAGTTCGAGTTCGCCCGGCGGTGGCTGCGTCCCCTACGTGAGCGGGGCGCCGCGGTCCGGGAGGAGGCCCGGCGGAAGCCGGTCCGCACCACAGTCGTGACCGTGCTAGGCCTCGTCGGCGCTGCCGTCGTCATCTGGGCTGCCATGCGCTATGACCTGATCGACCGCGCCGGGGATCTGGTAGGGCTGAGCTGAGCAGCTTGCCGTTGGTATTGGGACCGTGGTGCGGCTCTTCAGCTCTGGGACGGTGGAGGCTATATCGAACAGCACGTTCGATCCGACTCGGCTCGGCCATCGCCGCCGCAGAGAGCCCTTCGTCACGACCAGCTTCGTCGCCGACGAGGTACCACGACACCCTCAGGGGAGGGCCGGCCAAGGCACCTCACGCATGAAAGGCTCCCTTCTCTACCGTTACTTGACATAATGTCACTTATCGGCGATGCATCGATGAACCGGTTTGCGTTGCGCAGCGCCGACCTGAGACCCACGACGCCGTATGGGCCCACGGGCCGTTCAGCGACGGCTCAATAGGTTCTCAACCCGGTACCGGAACCTGCCGTCACCATCCAGATTGACGGGGTGTACCTCTCGGGCAGGGGTCCGGAGTGCCCAACCGGCGTGCGTCACCGATCGTCCGGTGGTCGTCTTCCGGCAGATCGGCACGCGTGGCGGAGGCGACGACCGCGCGGTGTTCCGCCTCCTTGCCTCCAGCGACGGCAAGTGGAGCACCGGCCACCTTAAAGCGGGCAGGTTCTACGCGAAGGTGAAAGCCACCATGCGCTGTGGGCAGACACGAGCCGGACCATTCGAGCCGCCTGCTGTCCGTGGACAGGTCGGCGCGCTGCGGAATCACTCCCGACGTCGACCGGCGGCTCCCCGGCTTCGCTCAGCTCCGGGAAGCTGGAGCCCATGGCGGACACGAACACGGGCCATTCAGCGACGGCTCAACAGGTTCTCAACCCGGCCCCTGAAGCCTACGAGCACGCGACATGGCGTCGGAGTCCTCAGGCTGCGCGTTGATCGCGAAGGGGCCGAGTTGCCTCGCATCCGGAAGGGTTGTCCCATGGGTCATGCACATTTTCGTTGCGCTCTAGGCTGCGCCCTTGTCGTCGCAGCCGCGGTCTCGGGGCTTGGGACCTCCAGCTCGGCTGCGTCGTCGCTGGCGTCGTCCAGAGTGACCATCGGCTTCCAAGGCAACGGCCCCAGATACCTGTACGGAACGGTGACCAGCACCAGTGACGGCTGTGAGGATCTGCGGAAGGTTGTCATTTTCAAGCAGCGCGGAGAGCGAGGCGGTGGTGACGACATCCGGTTCGGTTCCAGCAGCGCCTTCAAGGAGGAGGGGCAGACGGCGTGGTGGAGTCACGACGTGTCTGCCAGCACCGCCGGTCGGTTCTACGCGAAGGTGCGCCGAACTGACCAGTGCGAACGAGACGCCAGTGCCACCATTCGCGTGGAGGCAAAGGGCTGAAATCGCGCCGAGGCGATCCGGTCGCGCTGGTCGGCTCAGCCGGCCGCGCGCATCGCCAGGTCCGGGCGCGATGACACATGGTCTCGGCGTCAGGGCCGCTGCTGGATGCGGACCAGGTTGCCGGCAGGGTCCCGGAACGCGCAGTCGCGGACGCCGTACGGCTGGTCCGTCGGCTCCTGGACGACCTCCACGTCGTGGGCGGCGACCTCCTGGAAGGCGCGGTCCACGTCCTGAGCCGCCAGCAGCAGTACGCCGTAGGTCCCCTTGGCCATCATCTCGGAGATGGTCCGGCGTTCCTCGTCGGTGATGCCGGGGTCCACGGCCGGCGGGTGCAGCACGATGGAGGTGTCGGGCTGGTTCGGCGGCCCGACGGTGACCCAGCGCATCGTGCCCTGACCCACGTCCAGCCGCACCTCGAACCCGAGGGCGTCGCGATAGAAGGCCAGAGAGGCGTCGGGGTCGGTCTGCGGTAGGAAGCTCGACTGAATGGTGATGTCCATAGCCGCCACGCTAGGAGCGGCTCGCGGACGGTGCTTCTCGATTCCTGATCGGCCTGGCAACGTGCTTGGTGATGCATGACGGCGCCTCCGCCGAACCGGGCGCCGTTGAGTCGCGGTAGGCGCTGGGCGAGACCCCCACCAGCTCGGTGAAGCGTGTGCTGAACGTACCCAGCGACGTACAACCGACCTGGAAGCACACCTCGGTGACGCTGAGATCGCCGCGCCGCAGCAGCGCCATCGCGCGTTCGATCCGTCGCGTCATCAGGTAGGAGTACGGCGGCTCGCCGAACGCCCGCTTGAACTCGCGGCTGAGATGTCCGGCCGACATGTGCACTCCACGTGCCAGCGCCTCGACGTCCAATGGCTGCGCGTACTCACGGTCGATGCGATCACGCACACGGCGCAGCAGCGTCAGCTCACGCAGACGCGCCTGGTCGCTCGGGCCGTTGCTCACGGAGGCAAGGCTGCCACACGTCCCGGCTCGACCGGTCACCTCTTGGTGAAGTTGACGAATCGTGGGCGCACCGTGGGCCGATTGGCGCACGGCGGCCAATCCTTGATCGCCGTTTGGCGACAAACCGCAACCTGGATCGATCCAGAGGTGCCGTTTGTCGCCAAACCGCACCTCTGGCCACCACGGGGATCGCGGGCGGGCTCCCCCGGATCACCCTGGTTCGGCGGCCTCGAGGAGCCGCCGGCCCAGCATGAGCATGGCCTTGCGTACCTCCGGCGATTCTACGAGGCGAAATGAGATCGGCAGGTTGGCCAGTTGCGCGGCGTACCAGTCCGGTTCGTCGGTGGTGGCGACCAAGTGCGTCGTCGTCTCATCGATCGCCTCGAGACGCCCAAAGCTGCGGGGCAGCCAGGACCGGCAGTCCTCGATCGGGGCGTCGATGAGGACTTCCACGTCGTGCTTCCACCCCATCGCCAGCTGTTCCTCGACGGCGGCCAGGGCGTCGAGGCCGGGCGGTGGGTCGAATCGCTCGGGCAGCACTTCGACCGTCCGGACCCGGTCCACCCGCAGCACTCGCCGCGCGTCCTGGTGGTGCGACCATCCCAACAGGTACCACCGGCGGTGCCGGACCACGATGGCCCAAGGGTCCATCTCAACGTCCCACTCCCCCCTGTGGTCCTGGCCGTAGCGGAGTCGCACACGGGCCCGCTCGTCGGACGCCTGCACGAGCTGCGCGGTCACCTCCACGTCCGGTACGACGACCTGCCAGCCCCGGGCGGGGACCCGGCGTACGGCATCGGCGGTCCGCGCCAGCTGCTCTGGCAGCGCCCGCACGATCTTCGCGAGGGCCTGTCCGACGGGATCGTCGTCCGCGGCGGGGTGGCCCTCGAGCACAGCCATGACCAGCCCCAGCGCCTCCAGGGGCGTGAACATGAGTGGGGCAAGGCGCATGCCGCGCCCGATGCGGTAGCCCCCGTAGCGCCCCCTTCTCGACTCGACCGGGATGCCGGCCTGGCGCAGGATGCCGACGTGACGGCGTACGGCGCGGTCGCTGAGCCCGAGCCGGTCGGCCAGCCGCTCCGCAGTGATCCCTGGTGAGTTCTGGATGGTCTCGAGGACCAGAAGTGCCCGCGCCGCGGGGCTGGCGTCGTGCACGACCACAGATTGCCTCAATTTCCGGAAGGTAATCGTCCGGAACGCATCTTAAGGTGGCGCGGTGACTGACACACCTGCACCCGGAGCGGTTGCGATCCCGGCCGCCGGCAGCGAGATCGACACCCTCGTCGGCACCCTCGACCGGAACCGCCGCACGTTCGCCTGGAAGTGCACCGGGCTGAGCGCCGAGGACCTGAGACGAACCGTCGGCACCAGCACTCTGACACTGGGCGGCCTGCTCAAACACCTGGCGCTCGTCGAGGATGACTACTTCCACTGCCAGCTTCAGGGGGACGCTCGGTACGCGGCGCCGTTCGACGCCGTCGACTTCGACGCGGATCCGGACTGGGAGTGGCGCACCGCGGCGGACGACACTCCCGAAGAGCTCATCGCTCTGTGGGAGCGGTTCGTGGCCCGGTCGCGCACGAACATCACCGCGGCGTATGACGCGGGTGGTCCCGATGTCCTCGCCGCGGGGACCTGGTCAGACGGACGCTCCCCCAGCCTGCGCCGCCTCATGGTCGACCTGATCGAGGAATATGCCCGACACACCGGTCACGCCGACCTGATCCGCGAGTCGATCGACGGTCTGGTCGGCGAAAGCCCGACCGAGCAGTTGTGACGTGTTGCCTCCATCGGAACGGAAGGAAGTCGACTCCATGTCCGACCACGCGTACCCGCCTTGGGAGCCGCCGTTCGCCGGCTCGGAGACCGAGCACCTTCTCGGTTCCCTGGACAGGCTTCGGGCGACGTTCCGCTGGAAGGCCGACGGCCTGGACACGACAGACATGCGCACGTGCCTCCCGTCATCGACGCTGACCGTCGGCGGTCTGCTCAAGCACCTGGCGGTTCAGGAGGACTACGCGGCTCTGGTCAAGGGCGCCGGACAGCCGATGCCGTCGGTGTGGGACGACCACGGCTGGAACGGCGACAGCGACTGGGAGTTCCGCTCCGCGGCCGAGCAGTCGGCGGCCGAGCTGTACGCGCTGTACGACGCCGCGGTCGACCGCGCACGAGAGGTCGTCCGGAGCACGCTTGAGGAGCGCGGACTCGACGGCAACTCGGCCCTCACGCTGGGGGACGGGACGACGGCCAGCGTGCGGCGGATCCTGTTCGACCTGCTCGAGGAGTACGGACGACACACGGGCCACATGGACCTGGTGCGCGAGGCGGTCGACGGACGCGTGGGTGAGGATCCGCCGTTGGACTGGCGGCCCTGAGTCGGTCTGACCCGAGCACCGGCAGCGGCGTACCTCATGCCGACGCGGTTGCGGGCCAGATCGCGCGTCGGGCGAGATGCCCTCGTGTCGTTCCAGTACTGTGGCGCCCTCGGCGGTGGGGCTCGCCGACACCCCGGACGACCGGGGGTGAACCGCGGCAGCGCCCGCCAACAGTCCCTACCTGACCCCGGTAGGAGCCTGCATGCCCGCACCCGACCCCCACCACCGACGCCACGACCCCTTCCCGGGGTTCCCCGTCGATCCCGACGTCACCACGGGTGAGGACCTCCCTCGCATTCGCGCCGACGTCGTCGCTGCCGTGGCCGCCGGAGGCGCGCTCGGAGCGCTGGCGCGGTGGGCGGTGGCCGAGGTGCTTCCCCGCCACGACGCCGACTTCCCGTGGGCCACCTTCCTGACGAACGTCGCAGGCTGCTTTCTGATCGGGGTGCTGATGGTGTTGGTCGTCGAGCGATGGCCGGATCGGCACCTGGTCCGGCCGTTCTTCGGTACCGGGATCCTCGCCGGTTTCACGACGTTCTCGACATATGCCGGTGAGAGCCGCGCCCTGCTCTCGTCCGGACATCCGGTGAATGCCGCGGCGTACCTGGTCGGGACGCTGGTCGTCGGCCTGCTCGCCGTTGTCGCCGGACTTCGCCTCACCGAGGGCCTGATCACCCGATGACCGTGCTCTTGGTGATCGTCGGCGGAGCCGTCGGCGCGCCCGCCCGGTATCTTACGGACCTGGCACTGCAGCGCCTGCACACCACGGCGTTCCCCTGGGGCACCTGGACGGCCAACGTCGCCGGGTCCTTCCTGCTCGGACTGGTAACCTCGAGCGGACCGGACTGGGTTCTGACCCTGGTCGGCACGGGGTTCTGCGGAGCGCTGACAACGTTCTCGACGTTCGGCTTCGAGACGGTCCGTCTCAGCGAGGAGGGCCCGAGGGCGGCGGCCCTGTCCAACGTCGCGGGGAGCATTGTCGCCGGGCTGACGGCCGCTGCGCTGGGTTGGTGGTTCGGCTCGGCGTTCTGAGCCCTGGAAGCTCCATCCAACGGCGATGACATTGGTGGTTCTGCGGTTTGGCGCCAAACCGCAGAACCACGAGGCGTCAGCCGACGCCCAGCGGCCGCCCAGCGGCCGGTGATGTTTGGATGGGCGCATGGGACCCGAATCGGCAGAGGACTTCTACGCGCGGGTTCGGGCTGCCACCGGGCCGGATGGCCGGCTGCCGGTGGCGGTCGAGGAGATGCCCGGCTGGGACATCTTCCCGTTCGAGATCGACTCGCTCCGGATCAAGCCGCTCGGGCCGCTGGCGGACGAGGAGCCGCCTCGCTCCGGAGAAGACCCGGCCCGGTGCTCTTGCGCCCGTCCGCCCGACCCGCGGATGGCCCAGCGGCTGGTGTGGAGCAACGAGCGCTGGCAGCTCCACCTGGACCCCGACATGAAACTTCCGATCGGGCTCAGCCTTGGCCCAAGAGAGCACTGCGACCTGCCCACGGTCCCCGCCTCTCTCGCCCGCGAGATGGGCGCGTTGATCGTTGCTGTCGCCGCGGCCGTGGAGTCGCTCCCCAGCGTGGGCCGTGTCCAGCTGGCCAAGTACGGCGACGGCGGCGCACACCTTCACTTGTTCGTCTTCGGCCGTCCCGCCCGGATGCTCCAGTTCCGGGGATCCCCGCTGCTGGACTGGGAGGAGAACCTCCCGCGCGTCCCCCTCGAGGTGCATCGGGCCAACGCCGAGCACGTCGCCCGACAGCTCATGGCCACGGTGGGTGGCTCAGGGCCGGGCTGGTGGTGAATGCACAGAACTCTGTGTCGCGAGCGTGGCTCGCCGCTCGCCGGGGTACTCGGGACGTCCCTGCCTGAACATCCCTGAACCATCGGCACCATGGCCTGAGCCGATGGTCCCTATTCCGTAGCACGTTGTGACCATTTGTCGCGTTTCCAACAGCCGGGAAGCCCCCTTCCAGACAGCATGGGTGTCACTCCTGACGAACCGCCGGGAAAGGACAGGACCATGTGGGACACGGTCAGCGACAACGACCAGCACCTCTCCCGTGATCTGCCCTGCGCCCGGTGCGGCCACGCGATGCACACCTACCTGGTGTGCGACGAGCACTGTGACTGCGCTCCGTGCGAACTGCCGGGCAGTCAGCTGCTGAGTGCGCGTTTCCGCTAGCGGCACATCCGGACCGGCCTCCCGGCCTCCCCCGGCCTCCCCCCACCCAGGCTCGGGACGCCCGGCTCCCGCGACCAGTTCGCGGGAGTCGGTCCCCGGCTGCGGTTTGGTACCAATCGTCGCAACTTCACGGCCGATGTCTGCGGTTTGGTACCAATCCGCACCCTCTGCGGCACCTCCCTGACGGTCCTGCAGCGGCCGCGACGTGCGCCGGCCTCCGTCTCAGGGCTCTGACCATGCGTCCGGGACACGCAGACTGGACGGAGTAGATTTATCTCACAGGTGAGATATCGTGACCCATATGACGGAGGACTTCAAAGGCCGGATCGGGAAGCTGATCCGCGACGCGCGCACGCACCGCGGACTCACCCAGCAGCAGCTCGCCGAGCGGCTGCAGACCAGCCAGAGCGCGGTGAATCGCATCGAGAAGGGTCACCAGAATCTCTCGCTGGAGATGGTCGCCCGCATCGGCTCGGCCTTGGACTCCGAGATCGTCGCCCTCGGCGCAGGACCGACGCACCTGCGCATCACCGGTCCCACGACCCTGGCCGGCGAGATCGAGGTCAAGACCTCCAAGAACGCCGGGGTGGCGCTGCTGTGCGCATGCCTGCTCAACCGCGGGAAGACGACCCTCCGCAAGGTCGCGCGGATCGAAGAGGTCAACCGGCTGCTCGAGGTCTTGGGCAGCCTCGGGGTACACACGCGGTGGATCGGCGACGAGGGCGACCTCGAGATCATCCCGCCCAAGGAGCTCGATCTGAGCTCCATCGACGAGGCCGCCGCCCGGCGTACCCGGTCGGTCCTGATGTTCCTCGGTCCCCTGCTCCACCGAGCCGACACCTTCGAGCTGCCGTACGCCGGCGGCTGCCAACTGGGGACCCGCACGGTGGAGCCGCACATGGCCGCCCTGCGGCCGTTCGGACTGGAGGTGAAGGCGACCGAGGGCTTCTACCACGCCACGGTCAACCGCGCGATGGAGCCCACCCGGCCCATCGTGCTGACCGAGCGCAGCGACACGACGACCGAGAACGCCCTGCTCGCGGCCGCACTCCACACCGGTACGACGGTCATCCGCAACGCCTCCTCGAACTACATGGTCCAGGATCTCTGCTTCTTCCTGCAGAAACTGGGCGTCGAGGTCGAGGGCGTGGGCACCACCACCCTGACCGTCACCGGGTGCCGCGAGATCGACGTGGAGGTCGACTATGCGCCCGCCGAGGACCCCATCGAGGCCATGTCGCTCCTGGCGGCGGCGATCGTCACCGAGTCCTCGATCACGATCCGGCGAGTCCCGATCGAGTTCCTGGAGATTGAACTGGCGGTCCTGGAGGACATGGGCTTCAAGTACACCAGCTCCGGTGAGTATGTCGCGGACAACGGTCACACTCGCCTGGTCGATCTCACGACCCAGCCCTCCACGCTCCAGGCGCCGCTGGACAAGATCCACCCGATGCCGTTTCCGGGGCTCAACATCGACAACCTGCCGTTCTTCGCGTTGATCGCCGCGGTCGCCGAGGGCCAGACCCTCATCCACGACTGGGTCTATGAGAACCGCGCGATCTACCTCGTCGAGCTCAACAAGCTCGGCGGCCAGGTCAAGCTGCTCGACCCCCACCGGGTGATGGTGGAGGGTCCGACGCGCTGGACCGGCACGGAGATCGTGTGTCCCCCGGCGCTCCGTCCGGCGGTGGTCGTCCTGCTCGCCATGCTTGCGTCCAAGGGCACCTCGGTGCTTCGGTCCACCTACGTGATCCACCGCGGCTACGAGGACCTCGCCGAGCGACTCAACCAATTGGGCGCCCAGATCGAGACCTTCCGCGACCTCTGAGCCGATGAGCCCCGGGCTGCTCGCACCGACCGGCACAACTGCTCGGGCACGGACCGTCGTGCTCGTCGAGGGCGCCAGTGACGCTGCCGTGGTCCGGGTGCTCTGTGCAGCGCGGGAGTTGGTCGAGTCGGCGAGGACGTACCAGGTCCGCGCCATGGGCGGGGTGACCAACGTCGGTCACCACCTGCGGGCACTCCAGGCCGAGCCGTCCGGGCGCGTACGTGTCCTCGGGCTCTACGACGCTCCCGCGGAACGCTTCGTCCTCCGCGCCCTGCGTCGTGAGGGGTACGACGTCACACAAGGGGGCGACCTGGCCGACCTCGGCTTCGTGGTCTGCGACCGGGATCTGGAGGACGAGCTGATCCGTGCCCTGGGACCCGCCAGGGTCGAGTCGGTGCTGACCGAACTCGGCGAGCTCGCGCGGTTCCGCGCCTTCCAGCGGCAGCCGCAGTGGCGCCGCCGGGCGGTGACCGAGCAGCTGCGCCGCTTCGCCGGCACGGCCTCTGGCCGCAAGTTCGTGCTCGCCCGTCGGCTGGCCGAGGAGCTCACGCCCGAGACGACCCCCGACGCGCTCGGCGCGCTCGTCGCGCAGATCGAGAGCTCCGTGAGCCGAGGATGAGCACCTGCTTCCCGTTCCTGAACGCCGGCCCGATGCTGGCGTTCGCGCATCGCGGTGGTGCCGGCCATCCCGACCTGATCGGACTGGAGAACACCCGAGCGGCCTTTGCCCACGCCGTGGGACTGGGTTACCGCTACCTCGAGACCGATGTCCACGTGACCCGCGACGGCGTGCTCGTCGCATTCCATGACGCCCTCCTCGATCGGGTCACCGATGGCGCAGGCAGCCTGGACAAGTTGGGGTCGGAAGCCCTGGCCGAGGTGAGGGTGGCCGGCCGCGAGCCGGTGCCGACCCTCGCGTCACTGGTCGCCGCCTTCCCTGATGCGTGCTTCAACATCGACCTCAAGGCCGACGGCGCGGTCGCTCCGCTGGCGGCCTTGGTCGACGACCACGACCTCCAGGACCGGGTGCTAGTCGGTTCGTTCTCGGGTCGCCGGCTCCGGCGCTTCCGTCGCCTCGCCGGCCACCGGGTGGCCACGTCCGCGTCTCCGGGTGAGGTGGCGGCTTACTTACTCCTCCCGGTGCGGCTGGCCCGTCTGCTCACCCGCGGCCGGCCCGCTGCGCTCCAGGTTCCGTACCGGTGGGGGCCGATCGTCGTGGCGTCGCGGCGGCTGGTACGGCGTGCCCACGCCGGAGGGCTGCAGGTCCACGTGTGGACCGTCGACGACCCCAGCACGATGACGACTCTGCTGGACCGTGGCGTGGACGGCCTGATGACCGATCGCACCGAGGTACTCCGAGACGTGCTGCGGCGCTGCGACCTGTGGCGGGCCCCGGACCAGGAACGAAGCGGCCGTTGAGCGGGCAGCCGGAGTTCGTCGATCTGAAGCCCCTCTGGCGCTCGCGTGAGCAGCGAGCCTGGAACTGGTACGACTGGGCGAACTCCGCCTACTACACGACCGTGCTGAGCGTCCTGTTCGCGCCGTTCATGATCACTGTCGCGGGCCGCGCGGCAGGTTGCGGCCACTCCGCCGACGACACCTGCGGCAAGACTGTCGACGTCATCGGCCTCCACGTGGCCGCTGGATCGCTGCCCTTCTACCTGACCAGCTTCGCCACCATCACCAGTGCGTTCCTGCTGCCAGTCGTCGGCGCCCTGGTCGACCGCTCGTCGCGCAAGCGGGTGCACATGGCGGCCTTCGCCTGGTCCGGCTCCTTCTTCGCAGCGCTGCTGTTCTTTCTCCACGGCGACCACTGGCAGCTGGCGGCCTTCGCGATCGTCATCAGCAGCGTCCTCGGCGGTTGCTCGCTCGTCGGCTACTACGCGATCCTCGTGGACATCTCCACCGAGGACGAGCGTGATCGAGTCTCGTCGCGCGGATGGGCGTGGGGTTACCTGGGCGGCGGGCTGCTTCTGGCCCTCAACCTGGTGATGGTGCTCGCCCACGGGGCCATCGGCCTGGACAAGGAGCTCGCGGTCCGGCTGTCGCTGCTCTCGGCGGCACTCTGGTGGGCGGGTTTCACGCTCATCCCCTTCCTGAGGCTGCGCGACCGCCCGGCTCACGACCCGGCCCCCGGGGCCGGCGGTCTCCTGAGCCGTTCGTTCGGACAGCTCTTCACCACGCTGCGCCAGATGCGGCACTTCCCCATGACCTTGACGTTCCTGGTCGCGTTCCTGTTCTACAACGACGGCATCCAGACCGTGATCGGCGTGGCCTCGACGTACGGCTCCAAACAGCTGGGCTTCGGCGACAGCGTGCTGATCGCGACGATCCTGTTGATCCAGTTCGTGGCGTTCGGCGGTGCTCTGCTCTTCGGCCGCCTGGCCGAGCGCTACGGCGCCTACCGGTGCATCCTGGGAGGCACCTACGCCTGGATGGCGATCGTGGTGATGGCGATGTTCCTCCCCCGCGAGAACGTCGTGACCTTCGTGCTGGCGGGCATCGCGATCGCCGTCGTCCTGGGCGGCACACAGGCGCTGTCCCGGTCGTTCTTCAGCCTGCTGATCCCCCGTGGCCGGGAGGGAGAGTACTTCGCGTTGTACAACGCCTGCGAGCGCGGGACGTCGTGGTTCGGGACCTTCTTGTTCGGCGTTGTCTTCCAGGTCACCGGCTCCTACCGGCCGGCGATCGTCGCCCTGATCGTCTTCTTCGTGATGGGCGCGGTGTTCCTGCTCCGCGTAGACGCACGCCGCGGCATCGCGGACGCCGGGAACGTCGTACCCGCGGCCATCTGACTCGGCTACGTTCTGAGTCTTCGGCGAACCAATGACGGAAACCGAACCGATGTGACTCTCCTCGCGTCATCATGGTGGAACAGTGAGAAACCCGCGTACGTTGGGAAGGGCAGGAAGCCGTGACGTGTGTCCATCACGAACACGGGGTACGGACGACATGTCGACGTGCGCCTCGGGGCGAACCCGGGGCTACAGAACGCTGGAGGTGACCCCCATGGCAGAGCGCACACTTCGTGGCGCGCGGCTGGGAGGACAGAGTTTCGAGGACGAGCGCGGTATCGAGTTCGCCGCTCGTCAGCAGAGCGGGTACCGCTGTGTGAACGGTCACGAGTTCGAGGTGACCATGTCGGTGGAAGCCGAGGTTCCGGCGGTCTGGGAGTGCCCACGCTGCGGCGCGGAGGCGCTCAGCACGTCCGGCATCCGCCCGGAGGAGAAGGCCGAAAAGCCCGCTCGTACCCACTGGGACATGCTGCTCGAGCGCCGGTCCGAGAAGGAGCTGGAGGACATCCTCAAGGAGCGGCTGGAACTGCTTCGGGAGGGTGAGATCGGCCCCGCGCACCTGCACCGCG
>Ga0126310_10000175_pt1 | contig 18917 bp, 14 predicted proteins | sample Plot60_FD_92540 | JGI IMG/M metagenome (GOLD analysis project Ga0126310, IMG submission 92540) | Serpentine soil microbial communities from UC McLaughlin Reserve, CA, USA - Plot60 | ecosystem: Environmental > Terrestrial > Soil > Grasslands | place: USA: UC McLaughlin Reserve, Lake County... | reverse complement strand
CTTACCTCGCCGTTGATCTCGGGCGTCGTCCTTCGATTGAAGGCCGTAAAGCGCAGGATTGCTCGTTGCCCAAGCCGGACTTGATCAATGTCTTGGGGGGCGATACGAGCTTCTAAGGCGAGAACATCAGCTTCGGGAACAATGAGCATGATGGCTTCACCGTTCGATATGACCCCACCGACGGTATGAATCGTCAACTGATGCACCACACCGTCCTGTGGGGCACGGATCTCAACGCGTTTCAGCTGGTCAACTATTCCTATTTTCTTTTCGCCCAGTTCGGACATTTTTGCGCGCATCTCCGCCAAGTCTCTCGAGACCTCGGATTTGAGATCTTGATCGATCTGATCGATCTGCAACTCGGTCTCGGTCACCCTTCCCCGGGTTTGAGCTATCGTTGATACGAGGGCGCCCCGCTCGCCTTCGAGACGAGCCGCATCCCGTTCGAGCGCGGTTACCCGACCCATCTGGATCAAGTTTTTTTGCCAAAGTTCTCGAACGCCCTTTAGCTCTTGTCCAATCAGCTCGATCTCTTTCCTTTTGGCTGTAAGCTGGTCAGCGAGACCTTGAACCTGCTCCGAGAGTTGGCCGATGCGCTCACGGAGCTGCCTGGCCTTCCCGAAACGTGCTGATCGGCGAGCCTCGAAGAGCCGCTCCTCGCCGTGGACTAGCTTGGCCACATCGGGATCATCTGTTCGAGCAAGGAGCTCTGCCGGGAACTGGATCGTCCCGGCATCGTCGCGTTCTGCCTCGTTTCGAGCCCTGCGCGCTGCGAGCTCATCTAGCGCTTTCGTGACGATCCCAAGAGCTGCTCTCGTCTGGGTGTCATCCAGCCGAACTAGAACATCGCCCGCCTTGACCCGGTAACCATCGCGCACGCGCAACTCCCCAACCACACCGCCGGTCGGGTGTTGAACCTTCTTCACGTCGGACTCGACGACGAGCAATCCGGGGGCGATCACCGCGCCAGCGAGTTCTGCCGTTGCCGCCCAGCCTCCAACGCCGAACGCCAATAAGCCGGCCACAACGGCCCCACTCAAAATCGAGCGTTGCATCGAGGCGCGAGTCATCTCGAGGCTCATGATACACCTGAGTTCGCGGGCGCAGGCACAGGCTTACCTTCGCCGGCGCCAGACAAGGACCGGGGTTGCGCGGCCGGGCGCATGATCTGCTCTTTTGGCCCGAAAGCCTTGGCCGCGCCGTCCGCCATCACGAGAACCTGATTGATCGCGGCAAGAGCGCTCGGCCGATGTGCAATCACGATCGCTATTCCGGATCGGGCCCGCACGTTAGCTATTGCACGAGTGAGAGCCTGCTCTCCCTCTGTGTCGAGGTTGGAATTCGGCTCATCGAGCACAACCAGGAACGGGTCGCCGTACAGTGCCCGAGCGAGGGCGATACGCTGCTTCTGCCCACCCGAAAGCGCTGCCCCGCCCTCGCCGATCCGTGTTTCATAGCCGTTCGGCAGCTGGACGACCATCTCGTGCACGCCCGCTTGCTCCGCGGCCCGGATAACGGCCTCGGGGTCAGCGTCTTGCTCGAAGCGCGATATATTTTGTGCCACCGTACCTTCGAACAGCTGGATGTCCTGGGGAAGATACCCGAGGGCGCTGCCGAGCGTCTCCGAAGACCATTGGTCGAGCGCAGCCCCGTCCAGGCGAACCACGCCCCGGACGGGGCGCCACACGCCCACGAGTGCCCGCGCCAGGGATGACTTGCCGGACGCACTCGGACCGACGATGCCAAGAGCGCTACCCGCCTCCAGGCGGAACGAGACATCCCGAACAACTGCACGCTGACCGCCAGGAGGCACGACGCTGACGCCTTCAACCGACAGCGCTGACCGGGGCATTGGAAGCGGCAGTGTGGCGTTCTGCTCCGGGCACAATGAGAAGTTGTGGCGCAGTCGCGACCAGCTCTGACGGGCTGAGGTGAATCCCTTCCAATTCGCGATCACGAGTTCGACCGGCGCAAGAGCGCGCGCTGACAGAATCGAAGCGGCAATAATGACACCTGCACTCGCCTCGCCCTGAATGACGAGATAGGCGCCGAGTCCGAGCACGCCTGATTGCAACGCCATTCGCGCTACTCGCGAGACGCCGCCGAGCCCTCCCGCGACATCGTTGCCACGCTGGTTCGCATCGAGATACATCTGGTTCAGCTTGTCCCAGACCGGGCTGAGCCGCTCGCCCATTCCCATGGCAGCGACAACCTCCGCATTTCGCCTGCTCGATTCTCCCAGGCTCATGCGGGCCCCGCCAAGTTGGGTTGCCACATCGATTGACTTTCGTGTCATGACCTGGGTGATGATGGTCAAGCAGAGCAGTATAACGGCGCCAGCGAGCGCCGCGACGCCGATCGCGGGATGAAAGAGAAAACAGATGCCGAGGTAAAACGGCATCCAAGGCAGGTCTAGGAAGCCGAGGGGGCCACCTCCCGCTAGGAAATTGCGGATCTGGTCTAAGTCACGCACGGGCTGCAGTCCAATGGCCGCTCCGCCGCTCGTGAGCGGTAGGCGGCTTAACAAGCGAAAAACCCGGGGGCTCAGACGCTCGTCGACCAACCTCGCCATTCGGCTCAGCACCCGCTGCCGAGACAAGTCGATCGCACATTGTCCAACGTAGAGGATGAGCGCTAGCACAGAGAGTGCGACGAGCGTTGGAATGTTCCGACTGGGAATCGCTCGGTCATATACCTGCATCATGTAAAACGAGCCGGTGAGATAAAGTACGTTGATCAAGGCGCTGAACAGGCCAACGGCCACGAGTGCCCGGCCCAACTCAGGCACTTGGCGAACGTCATCCCCGATGATTTTTGGCACAGCTCTGACCATGTTCCCTATCGTTTCGTTGAGCCGCCCCAGCGGGACGGATCCGCTCGTCGGCAACGTTGCAGGCTATGCCAATGTCGGTAGAGCCTACGCGCAATCTACGCCGCATCGTAAGCTCCCCTTTGTTGCATAAATGCCTGTTTTGCTCAAGCATCAAGGCACCTGGGCTGTCGCCGCGGCTGCGACAAGACGGCGCCGGCTATCGGCGGAGCTCGCCCCTGATTGGGCGACCGCCTTGACCCTCAGCCGCCCGTCGGCCAAGTGGCGTCGCGGGTCGGCCGTGCGGATCTCCGCTGAGGTGAGGTAAACGGGAATGCGTTTGGCTGGAGCGCTGCTTGCGCTGAGTGTGGTGAGCGGCGCGGCCGCGCAATCGGAGCCGCAGTTCCACTTGCCCGTCCGTTGCGAAGTCGGGCGCACGTGCTACGTGCAGAACCACGTAGATATAGACCCGTCGCCCGCCGCCCGCGACTTCAGCTGCGGCAGCTTGACGTACGACGGTCACAACGGAACTGACTTCCGCCTGCCGGACATGGCAGCGCAGCGCAGCGGAGTGGACGTCCTGGCGGCGGCGCCCGGCCGGGTCTTGCGCGTTCGCGCTAACGTCCCAGACCAATCTGTCCGACTTACCAGTCGCGAAGCTGTTCAGGGCGCAGAGTGCGGGAACGGGCTCGTCATCGACCATGGTGCCGGATGGGAGACCCAGTACTGCCACATGGCGCGTACCAGTATTCCAGTTCGCCCGGGCCACACCGTCGAAACGGGCCAAGTGCTCGGTCGGGTGGGACTGTCAGGCTTGACGGAGTACCCCCACCTACACTTCACGGTGCGCCAGGACGGGAAAGTGATCGATCCCTTCTCATTCGGGGCTCCCGCCGGCAGTTGCGGTGAAGGTGGGACGCTGTGGGCCGAGGCGGTCGCAGATCAGCTTCGCTACAAGCCGACCGTGGTACTTAACTTCGGCTTCACGGATGCGCCACCTTCCCTTGACTCAGTCGAGGAAGGATCGCTTCGAGCGGTGACGAATGACGCACCCGCTCTGATCGCGTACGTGCGGGTCATCGGCTTGAGGGCCGGTGACACGCAACAGCTCACTTTACGAAGTCCGTCCGGACGCATTCTCGCCGAGCGTAGCTTTAAGCCGGTGGAGCGCCACAAGGCACAGTCTCTCGCCTTCGTCGGTCGTCGGCGGCCGGCAACCGAGTGGGAGAAGGGGCGATACGAAGGCGTCTATGCTGTGCGTCGTAATGGCGACGTTGTCGTCGAAGCGCGGTTCCAGGTGGAAATGTCAGGCGTATGATGGCGAGAGAGGTAGACTGCACACCTCCACGCGATGCAGATAGCCGCGATGTCCACGTCAGCCACATGAGTCTCCGGCAAGACCCCGACCGGGGATTCCCAACTTAGGCTGCTGCGAACGATGTCACCCGCATCAACGCCGTGGCCGAGAGGTCTTGTGGTCGTTTGGGTAGGCTCATCGTCGCGTTTCCTTTAAGGTTGCTCGTCAGTGGCAGTAGCGTTCCACAGCAATGGATTGCCGTCACGCCCCTGGGGAGGATTTCCGCAGAATCGGGCGAGGCGGACGCTTCGTTCGCCCAAAGCAGCCATGTATGATAAAGGCGAGTTGGGAGAAACGCGGGCCCTGCTCAGAAGCCCCATGCAGAACGAGGGACAGGTAGAAAATGGAATTGAAGGAACTCAGGGGCACAAAAGGGGCCCCGAGCTGGTTCGGGCAAGTTTTCTTTGGTCGAAAGGACGGCTTCAACTCGAAACTTTTCGCTACAATCGCTGAAATTCAGCCGAACTGGAAGGTCGGCATCTACACGGGCGACAATCTGTTCACGTTCGGAAAGAACTTATCCTTTCTTACGGACGTGAAGTTCATGGCAGCGATTGCTGCCCATACTGAGACAAACGTCGAGCGCTCGACCATCTGGCGTGCTGCTGTGTTATGCTGGGCCGGTCGGCTCGGGTTGCGGCACCCAGGTGACTTCGTTGAGTGCGGTTGCTATCGCGGGACCTCCGCTCGTGTCGTGTACGACGTGCTTTCTCTCCACGATCATCCAGACCGCCAGTTCTGGCTCTACGACCTGTTCGACTACCCCGAAGGCAGCCGGCACACGAAAATGCCAGGCATTCGGCCTGAGCTGTTCGAGGAAACGAAAGCAAGGTTTGCCGATCTCGAGAACGTCCGAGTGAGTAAGGGTTCTGTTCCGGAGGTGCTGACGGATAATGCGCCGAGCCGCATTGCCTTCCTGCATATCGACATGAACAACGTCAAAGCTGAGATCGGCGCTCTCGATGCCCTCTTCGACCGCGTCGAGCCCGGCGCGCCAATCGTGCTCGACGACTACGGTTACTTTGGTTATGTCGCGCAGCGCGATGCGGAGCGTGCGTGGTTCGCCGAACGGGGCTATGACGTGCTTGAGCTCCCCACGAGCCAAGGTCTCGTTATCAAATAAGCGCGGTCCTAAGCCGCGACGGAAGATCGTTAAAAACGAGCTCCCGCCCGGCTAGACGTCATGTTCCCGGGTTGAGCTTGGTGGCCCGCCCTATCGTGCGATCGAAACCGAGGGTTGCTCGGGTGGGCCGAGCCGAGCCTCACGCACGGAGGGCGAGCCATGGGCGACATAACGAGGCTTTTGTGCGTTCGACGTGGCCCAGATGAAGCATGCTGTGGCGATTGCCGAGTGCGGCCGCACGGGCGAGGTTCGGTTCCTCGGCGAGATCGAGAACAGGCCGGCGGCGATCGAGCGGACGATCAAGAAGCTCGGCAGTCGGTATGATCGCCTGCACGTCTGCTTCGAGGCCCGGCCGAGGGGTACGGGTTGTGCCGGCAGGTCCGGGATCTTGGCCACGACTGCATGGTGGTTGCGCCGGCTCTGATCCCGAAGCGGCCGAGCGAGCGGGTCAAGACGAACCGGCGGGACGCGGTCACGTTGGCGCGGCTGCATCGGGCTGGCGAGCTAACGGGAGTGTGGGTGCCGGACCTCGTCCATGAGGCCGTCCGCGATCTCGTCCGGGCCCGGGAAGCTGGCTCGAGCGAGACCATGCCGCGTCACCCGCAGCACCTCACTAACAGTGTGAGTGCTAGGCAAAGGGTGCCTTCGGCTCCACTGTTCATGCTCTTCGCTGTGGGAGCGCACCGGCCCTCGCGCGAGGGGCGATGTTCTCGTCGGGCCGAGCCGGCATGTTCGTCCCTCGGATGAGGCTGCGCGTGCCCCTACGCGCACTACATGCATAGCGGGACGTTGTGAGCAGCGAGACGACACTCTGATTGGCGTGCACGCGTGCTCCGAGCTTGCGAAATGCCGGATGTCTGTTATCCAGATCCTCAGGCGTTTAGAGGACGCGGGCGAGCGCCCTCCGAGCGCGGAGTTGACCGACCAGAAGCCCCGATAGTGACAACGCAAGGTCACTTATGTCCTGGCCCCTCGTTCGGCCTCTTCCTTATCCAGCTATCGACGGGCTCCGCTTTTATGCGGCGTTCGTAGTGTTTCTCGTGCATCTTGTCGGAACAATCGCCACCGAGATCCTTCGTATTCCTGAGGCGTCCTTTAATCCTGGCTCGGAAGACTGGAAGGTGCGGGGCCTATATCTCCTTGCCGACGGAAACCACGGCGTTGATTTGTTTTTCCTCATTAGTGGCTTTCTGATGGGGCGCGTTGTATTGACCTCGCCTCGCTTTTCTTATGTCAATTTTATTACTAAACGCTTTATCCGAATTTATCCGGCGTTTATTGTTTCGCTTATTTGCTCAGTCCTATATCTCTGCAACGTGATAGGATGGCAGTTTGATTCCCAATCCGTGCTAAAAAATATGATTTTTCTTAACGCTATAAAAGATTACGATGTTGTCCGTTACAATCACGTTACCTGGTCGCTGGGTTATGAATTTGCGTTCTATTTTGTCCTGCCCATGATTTTGCTACTCGGTCGGTTCCTGAAACCAGCTATTGCGGCTAGCCTCTTATTTGGAGTCGCGGCTGTAAGCCTAGGAGAATACATTCGAGCGCTGGCGCTGTTCGCCGGCACTTGGATAGCTGCGTTTTCAGATAGCCAACTAAGGGCTGTGGCCAGACGCATACCACTTTCCGTAGCCTTAATCGTATACGCCACTCCCTTGACGCTAAAAGGTGGTACTACGCTCTTCCCGTCGTTCGCGAGTTTCTTTCTCTTCTTCTTGCCCGCCGCCGTTACGCTTTTCATCAAGCTCGTATTTGATGAGCACTGGCTGAGCCGAATTTTGATTGCATCGCCCATGCGGCTATTAGGCACGGTGTCATATTCATTCTACCTCTTCCACACGCTCGTCATTACGGCCGTTCTTCACTCGGCCCTGGTCCCCCTTGGATTTTGGGGCCATCCGCTCCTGATTCCGCTGCTTATTGTGGGAAGTTTTTTCGGCAGCTTGCTGGTTGCGACGGCCTCGTACGTGCTGCTCGAGCAGTTTTATTTTGCAGTTTTCCGCAGTCGAGTTGGAGTCGGGTCAACCGCGGTGAGCACGCCCCCTGCTCCCGCAGTCGGCCTGTAAGCGTGATCCGAGCTGATGCGGTCGGACCCGATTCCCACATCAGCGGATGAATTCAAGTGTGCCAGGCGGAGGCCGGCAGACAGTCGCCTCACTTGATCTGAGAGCCCTTCCGCGAAGTTCTGATTCTTGATCAGCGGCTTGGGCCGAGCGGTGGTGCGCAGCGTGCTTTTTTCACCGCGGCGTATGCTGAACGTGTGGAGTGCGTTGGAGGGGAGGGAGCGGGTTGGCCGGGCCTGACGCGCCGCGGCTCAGGGCGCGGCCGGCCTGATCGAGGCCGCCAGGTAGCGGAAGAGGACGGCGTCCGGGCAGGCGCTGGCGAAGGCGATCCGCACCCAGCTGGCGGTCTCGGTGACGCGGGCGGCGACCTTCAGGAGCCGGAGCCTGATCGTCGTGAATTCGGCCTTGGCGAGGGCATGTGCCTTGGGAATGGCGTCGCGCACGGCGGCTCGACAGGTGGACAGGATTGGCTTCAACAACCGAATCCTCCGCAATCTTAGTCGGTTATGCCACATCCGCCAGCCGCCCTGAGAAGTTCTCATGAATAAGCCGGGTTAAATCATCCTGCGAAAGCCCGACGAGCGCCCGAGCTGCGCGAAACATAGCGACGGAGGGTGGACGGGCCATGGCATCGCTGGGCTCGTCGTCGGGTGTCATCTGTTCGCGCTTTTCCCGTTAGACAGACAATTTGTACTCGCGTCGACGAAGCGCACAAGTAGGTTCAGGTCCTGGTTCTTCCGCGTTTTCACGCGACGTAAGGCTGGCGGGATCTCTTGAGCAGCTCGCGAATCCTAGGTGGGAGCATTGCCAACCCTTTGGCCGCCACATACGGGGCGACCTTGATCGAGCGCAGCTCGTTGACGAAGTCCTCAACGTCATAGAGGTCGCTCCTGGCAAACACGCTGTGCTAGTTGTCGACCAAGCCGGATGGGACTGTCAGAAATTTCGGGGACTGTCAGAAATTTCGTGTGCGAGGCCAGGTTGACCATCATGCCGTGACCAACCTTCCGTCCGGTTTGCAGTCCAGGCGCTCGCAGCTTCAGTTCGTGACGGCAGGGAGGAGGGCGAGTTCGGTACGACGCCGCACGAAGACCGGCTCGCGCGGGAAGTCGCGCCACTTCAGCGAAAACGCATCGGCGTTGACGCCGATGATGATGCTCCCACCGCCCGTCCTCGACCCCGACGGTCGCGAGCACCACGCTCCCAATGTCGATTTCGTCCCAGTCCTGCGGCCCCTGCGGTGCGCCCGGCACCCCGCTGACCGACGCTGCACCACTGCCGCCCGGGACCGCCGCAGCGCTGTCCGGGCCTGACGGTTTCTGGCCCAGGTCCGCCGCTCTGCCTCGCCGGTTAGCAGCTACGGATCGCGAATCCTTGCCTCGTCGATGCGATGAGGCCGCCGCTAGCCAGCTCGCTGGTGCAGTCTTAAGAGTTGCCGGGCGCATGCGGCGCGCCTTGGAGAGGGTGTGGATGGGCAATCGACTAGCGGCAGCAGAAGCGGCGTTGAAAGCCGGGCGCCCGGCTGAGGCGGTGGAGCAAATCGAAGCGGCTCTCGCCGAGAGCAGCAACCGGTCGGCCCAGGTTTACCGTGTGCTTGCGCGCAACCTCTACCGACTCGATCGCTTTGTAGAAGGCGCGGCTGCAGTAGCGCGCGGCTTGGCAAAGCACCCAAGAGATGCCGAGCTGTGGAACCTACGAGGCGTGATGCTGCGCAAGCTCGGCCGTCACGCCGAGGCACTTGAGGCACTGGACAAGGCCGTCAAGATCAATCCCCGTCAAGATTCGTACCAGGTCAATCGTGGGATAGTTCTCCTCAATCTCCGGGAGGCGGCCGCGGCGGAGGAAGTGTTCGCAAGGCTTGTCCGCAAGGCGCCTGGGAGCGTTGATCTGCGCCGCCGTCTCGGTCAGTCGCTTCGGCTCCAGGGCCAAAACGAGGCCGCCATCGTGCAATTTTCAGAGGCTGCGGAAATCGAGCCCGGCAATGTAGACGCATCGCTGGACCTCGCCGGCACCCTATCCGACCTCGGGCGACTGGCCGACGCGGAGGCTACACTCGACGCGGCAACGGCTCATAACCCAGACAACCCGCGCCTTATTGAGGCCAAGGCGATCTTGATGCGCTCGGCGGGGCATTCTCGGCGCGCGGAGGCTTACCTGCAGGAACTTGCGCCGCGCTTTCGGGACGCTGCGTGGCTGGAGCACAGGCTAGGCGTCACCGTCGTCGACTACGACCGCAGCCGTGCCAACGCTCACCTCCGCCGGGCCGTCGAGCTGGAGCCGAATAACCGAGCCTACCGCTTCAAGCTCATCGAGAGCCTGGAGCGGACCCGCACGGGGGATGAGGGCGCCCACATCGAGGAAAGCTACCAGCTCTTGCAGCCCCTGCTCGCTGATTCCGATCACACCTTTACGCCGGCGCAGGTAAGAGCCGCCTACGCGGTCCTAGCACGTGTTTGCGCGTTCCAGGAGTTGGAGCGGCTCGGGGACCCCACGACTCTAGGACGGCGATGGGCCGAGTCCGGCCTCCATGCACCCCTCATGAAGCTCCTCCCCCGTGTCTGCACGTTGGAGGACCGCTATGAGCTCCTCGAACAACACCGCGTTTGGGGCCGGCGCGTTGAGGCCGTTGCCGCCGCGCAGCCGCTTAGACGCACGGCCAGCCGAAGCGCCGGGGGAAAGATCCGCCTTGGTCTGATGTCATCGGACCTTCGGAGTCACCCTGTTGGTTACTTCGTCCTGCCGCTGTTCGATCATCTTGACGAGCGTTTCGAGCTTTTCGCCTACTCCTTCTACCAGGGTGCGACGGCTGATCGGCTGCAGGACTTCATAAGCTCTCGGTCGCACGCTTTTCGTTGGAAGCCGGAAATGGGCGATCGGGAGGCCGCTCAGATGATCGGCGACGACCAACTCGATTTTCTCATCGAGCTCGGCGGCTCTACGTACATGAACAAGCTGGAGGTAATGGCTTGGCGTCCCGCACCGGTGCAGGCGAGTTGGCTCGGCTATCCTCACTCTGCCGGCCTTTCGACCATCGACTATCTAATCTGCGATCCCCACACAGCGCCGCCACGTCAAGATCTCCTAATTGAGGCGCCCTTGATGATGCCGGACTGCTCGGTCGCCCTTGGGCGGCAGATTTTCTCGGAGCGCGTTTCTATTAAACCGGGCCTGCCCGAGGAGCGTGCCGGCTATCTGACGTTTGGTACTGCAAACAACCCCGGCAAATACACCCCCGAAACGCTCTCCGTCTGGTCCGAGGTGATGCGGGCAGTCCCAGATTCCAGGTTCCTATTCATTAGGCCTGAGGGAGGGACGGCGAGCTTCCGGGGGAACCTGCTCCAGCACTTCGAGGCGAACGGGGTAGAGCCTCATCGGATCGGCTTCCGTACTGTCCGTGGCACGCACATGCCGCACTATAACGACGTCGACATAACTCTCGACTGCATGCCGCAGACGGGCGGGACAACCACAACAGAGTCGCTGTGGATGGGCGTTCCGGTCATCAGCCTTGTCGGCGAGGCGCTTTACGAGCGGCTCAGCGCCTCGGTCCTTGCAAACAGTGGCGTGCATGACCTTGCCACGTCCGACCGGGCGAGCTTCGTGGAAGCTGCGGTCACTCTGGCGTCCGATCGTGCGCGGCGCCTCCATCTGCGCCAGAACCTGCGCGAGCAGATGAAGGCCGGCCCTCTGGGGCGAACTGAAACGTTCGCCCGGAACTTCTACGACATGATCGCCCGGGCACTGCTTCGTGCGGGGCCAACCACCCCGGACGGTACCGAAGCTCCTGGCACTTGCCTGACACCCGTCATAGTACCCGCCAGCAACCACGCGGCAACCGCATCCGGACCTATCAAAATGGATGCCTCCGAGTATTTAGGGGGAGGAAGTCTCAGCGCGGACGCCTACAGCACAGGAAGTCTCAGCGTCGACGCATACGACGTAATAGAAAACGCCGTTCGTTTCTATGGAGAGGATCTCCGGTTCTACACTGACTTCTGTAGTGGTGCTGAGAGGATTCTAGATCTTGGCGCCGGAACCGGGCGGGTCGCCCTAGCGCTTGCTCAAGCAGGCTTTAAGGTCTGCGGGTTGGACCTGTCCAGCGGCATGCTCGAAACGGCCGAGCGGAACCGCACAAACATGCCGCTAGAAGTCCAGGCACGATGCGCATTCGTGCAAGGCGACATGGCGGACTTCTCACTCCCTGACAGGTTCGCCCGTATCTTGATCCCCTACCGCAGCTTCAATCATCTCACAACTCAAGAACGCCAGATCGCATGCTTGCAGGCGATCCGCCAACATCTAGCCCCAGGCGGAACTGGCGTCGTGCATCTCGCGACGGTCGATCACCCCGACATGATGGTGGAAGCCGATTTGCGTGAAAAGCATGGGCACGTCAGGGTCCGCATCGGTCAAGACCGGATGGTTCATTGGGAAGTTGTGAGCCGTAAAGTAGACCGGCTTGAGCAGATCCTTGAGCAAGAAGTCAGGTACACATACAGAGTCATCGACGGCCGCGTCCTGCGCAGTGATATCGCGATTTATCGTTTCTCCTGGTTGACGCGGCGTGAAGCACGGCACCTTTTCGCACGCTGCGGCCTCAAGATTATCGCCGAGTACGCTGACTTTAACGGATCGCCGCCCCGACCCGATTCGGATCACATCATCGTCTTTGGGGCGGAGGGTGGCTCGTGATCCGTGGGGAGGGCAGCCTCGAGCGACTGGCTTGGCGACAGCGGCCAGGCGTTGGTCGCGACAGCGACCCAACGACACGAAAACCGCTGGGCCTGGGGCTCCCGGTTCCGCCCGCAGTGGAGTGCCTGTCAATGCCGGGTTGCTACGGCGTCGTGAGCCATCGCATAGGTGAGCAAGGGAAAACCCCGCCCTGCTCAATCGTATGTCCGGGCCCTGGTTGGTGAGTGGCCACGCGGTAGCTCCGATCAGGATAGGGCTGGGGTTACGCGCTCGCCAGCGCGGAGATACAATCCCGCAGCCTTCTGCAGACGAGCGCTACCTGGTCGCGCTCGAGTGTGAGCCCACTTGGTAAATTGATTCCGTATGGTGTGATGCGTTGGCTCACGAGGTTGCCGGCGCGGGCCAGTTCGGCCTGAGCGGTGTCGGCATAGGCGGGGAGGGCACTCAGCGGATAAAAGAACGGGCGCGCGTCGATACCTTGGCGTTTTAGCTCGGGTATGACCGCTTCTTTCCGTATCCCAAGCTCAGGCCGAACGATCACCGTTGTCATCCAGTAAGAGTTGTAGAGGCCCGGCACATCAGGGTTCAGCGTAACCTCGTCACAACCGTCAAGCTCCTCGGCATACCATTTGAATATCCGGCGCTTGGCATCCACCAGCTCGCTTAGGCGCTCGAGCTGAGCAGCGCCAAGCGCAGCCTGCATCGCCGACATCTTGTACTTAAAGCCAATCTCTTCGTTGCGGAACATTACGTCGCCCGGTTTCCGTCCGTGGTCCCGAAGACGCATAACGCGATCAAGAAGGCGCTCGTCGTCGACAACGAGCATCCCGCCCTCTCCTGTCGTTAACGTTTTCGATCCATGGAAGGAAAACGCAGAAAGCTCACCGAATGCCCCCGCCGGTCTCTCGCGCCAACGCGAGCCTACCGCTTCGGCCGCGTCCTCGATCAGGGCTATACCGCGCCGTTGAGCGATCGCCGCGAGGCGGTCCCAGTCGGGCATGGATCCGTACAGGTCGACTACGATCGCGGCCTTCGTCCGAGGGGTAATAAGGGTGTCGAGAGATTCGGGGGAAACGCACCAGGTCTGCGCATCAATGTCGGCAAAGACCGGCACCGCGCCAACGTAAGAAACAGGCGCGACGGATGCGATCCAGGTCGCATCCGGAACGATGACCTCGTCCCCAGCACCAATCCCAAGAGCTAACAATGCAAGATGCAGACCAGACGTGCACGACGGCAGCGACACGGCGTAACGCCTGCCGCAATGAGCGGCGAAACCTTGCTCGAACCGATCATGGAAGACGTTTGCGTTCGAGAACCACGCCGACCGAACGGCCTCGGTTACGTAATCAATTTCTTTCTGGGTTATTGAGGGGCCTGCCACTGGAATGGAATGCAAGTGTCACCCGGGGGTTGGGACGCGCCAAAATCTCGGCACAAGGGTATCTGAAGGAACAGGCGCGGCGCAATAAAGGCTGCGCAGGCGACCACGCTTGCGCTACTACGACTCTCCCAACGTGCATGTTCGAGTAGTACCATGGCGAGACGTATCGGAGTGATGGCGGACGGCAGAATTGGGCGCGTCGCGGTCGAATTGCTGGTTCGCAGCTATCCCGATTGCCTGCACGCGCTGGTAACGACCGGAGCATCCTTCCAGGATGAGCTCCTGCCGGACAATTGCCGCCGGTTCTCTTGGCGCCACCTTTCGGAAGGGAGCGCCGATGCCCTAAGCACATGCAACCTTGACGTTCTTATCCTTGCATGGTGGCCGCACCTCCTGAGAGGCCCGCTCCTTGAGGTCGCGCCAACGATCTTGAACACACACCCTAGCTTGCTTCCGCATGGCCGAGGGAAGGACCCGAATTTCTGGGCGATTGTGGAGCAGGTGCCTTTCGGCGTCACGATCCACCATGTCGACGCCACAACAGACGGAGGCGACATAGCCTTTCAACAACCCATCCCAGTAACCTGGGAGGATACAGGCGGAACGCTATACTCCAGAGCGCTCACCGCGATGGAGGAACTCCTTGAGCGTTCATTGCCAATAATAGTTGCGGGCCAAATCCCTCGCATCCCTCAAGGTAGCGCTCGGGCACCGCGCTTGCGACGGGAGCTTGATCCCGCGAGCGAACTGCACCTCGGAGACGAGATCTCCGTCCGCGATCTCCTGAATCGACTGAGGGCGCGAACGTTCCCACCCCATGGGGCTTGTTACTTCACGGATGGCGATTCAACGTTTGAAGTGCGTGTCGAGATCGTCCGGCGAGAGTGAGGGCGAACTCACGGCAGGAGCGGATCGGGGCGGTCCTGATAGGAGCTCCGCCAGGTGCGGGGCCGAATCGTTCGATTGCGGCGCGCCCAGATCAAGGTGGGCAGCAACGCCCGAAGGCGCTCGCGCTCAGGATGGCAGCTGCTCGCCTGGCTTGAAGGTAGGGTAGGACGCGTCGCGCTGGGACATCAAGGCGGGCTCGAATGGCCACCGAATGTCGAATGCTGGATCGTTCCACCGGACTCCACTGCTTCGCGCCGGGCTGAACAGGGGCGAGATCTGATAAAGAACGTCGGTATCCGGCTCTAGGGTAAGAAAGCCATGAGCTACGCCTTCCGGGATCAAAAGTGCGAGCATGTTCTCGGCAGAGAGCTCGGCAGCGATCCACTGAAGGAAGGTGCTACTCTGCGGGCGAAGGTCCAAAGCCACGTCAAATATGCACCCGCGGACCGCCCGGACGAGCTTCACTTCGCCATCGGGGGCTGGGTGGTAGTGCAGGCCGCGCAGAGTGCCCAAGATCGGGTTTCGGGATAAGCTCGTCTGCGTGGGGGCGAACGGAAACCCGGCGCCGTCGAATTCCAAAGGACAATGTAGGCGCACGAACGCTCCGCGTTCATCCCGCTGTGGTTCGGGCACGACCCGGATGACCCCAGCGAGAGCCGTCTCACAGAAGCGCATTAAGGCAGGATCCGAGTGTACGGGGTCGCTAGGACGAACCGCCCGCCCCAGCCTTTCACGGATCCGAGTTGGCGGGTAATCTCCTCCGCAAGATTCCAGGGCAGGATCACGACGTCATCGGGCTGAAGGCGAAGCAGGTGCTCGGGCGCATGTATCGGGATATGGCTGCCTGGCAAAAAGCGGCCTTGCTTGGCAGGGTTCGCATCAAACACAGCTATTATCTCGCTCGCGCTCACGCCACAATAGTTCAAGAATGTGTTGCCCTTGGCAGCGGCGCCATAGGCTGTAACGCGCCGCCCCGTGGACAGCGCACCTGCAAGATAATCTCGAAAACTTCGGCGCACGGCCTCTACCCGGGGAGCGAAACCGCGATAGGTTTCGAGGCGATCAAGTTCTGCAGCGGATTCGTTATCACGCACGGCGGCCAATGCTCTCGTTTCTTGGTGGCCCGAGTGTACATGCCCGCAGAATAAGCGCAGCGAGCCACCGTGCGTCGGAATCAGTTCGACGTCGAACGATCGCAGGCCTTTGCTTCGCAAGATTGGCTCAACACTTAACAGGGACAGGTAGGAGAAATGCTCGTGGTAGATCGTATCGAACTGCACCTTGTTGATCAGGTTCAATACGTGTGGAAATTCGAAGGTCAGAACACCCTCATCCTTTAGGACGTAGCGAAATCCACCCACGAAGCCGGCGATGTCCGGCACGTGTGCGAGCACGTTGTTCGCCACTATGAGGTCGGCGCGAACGCCTCGCCGGGCGAGTGCTGCGGCCGAGACCTCGTCGAAAAACTGGACCTCGGTGCGTACTCCGCGGGCGCGGGCCGCCTCGGCGGTGTTGGTCGTGGGCTCTATCCCGAGCACGGGGATCCGCATGGCCACAAAGTGCTGCAACAGGTAACCGTCGTTGCTGGCCACCTCTATCACGAGGGACTCGGGACCGAGCTTCAAGCGATCGGACATGCTTTCCGCGTAACGGCGAGCGTGCTCGACCCACGTCCTCGAGTAGGAAGAGAAGTACGCGTAGCCAGCGTTGAAGATCGCCTTGGCTGGAACAACGTCGTCGACCTGAATTAACCAGCACTCCGTGCACACCCGCGCATGCAGCGGATACCTAGCCTCGGCTCCTGCCGCCACTTGGCAAGCGGTGAGATAGCTGTTGGCCAGCGGCTGGGCACCCAAGTCGACAAAAGTCGTCGTAAGAGGCGCATTACAGAATCGACACGAGGGCGTCATCATCGGGAGGCTTCGTACGTTTCGATCTGCTCGCAGCACAGGGTCAGAGCGTCCTCCCCCGCGGCTTGGCGTGCATACCATTCGACGCTGAGCTTTATGGCCTGCTCGGCCGAGAATCGGCTTGCGATCCCTAACGTGCGGCGGGCAAGGGTTGCATCGATGGCCAAGGACTTGGCTTCGATCGACGCGGGATCTGGATCGTGGCGCCAGGGTTTTGACCCGAGGCCCTCTACGGCCAGAGTGGCGAGCTCCCCGACGGTAACGGTCCGGTCTTCTGGCCTCGGGCCGAGGTTGAGCGCCCGAGGGATCTCTCGGCGCGCGCCGAGCGCCTCAAGGTAAGCGAGGTATGCCATCAAACAGTCGAGCACGTGCTGCCAAGGCCGCGTGGCTTCGGGGTGTCGTATGGATACCTGCCTGCCCGCCCTGGCCGCCCGAACGATGTCGGCGACGAGCCGGTCCCGGGAGAAATCCCCTCCGCCGATAACATTCCCGGCGCGTGCGCTTGCTAGATGCACTCCCGCCTTGTCGTAGAAGGTCTGGGCATAGCTCGAGACGAGGAGCTCAGCGGCCGCCTTAGAAGCTGAGTATGGATCCTTACCGCCGAGGCAATCTCCTTCAAGGAACGCGCGGCCCTGGTCACGATTCGCATAAACCTTGTCCGAGGTGACGACCACAGCGGCCAAGAGGCTCGGCTGGGCACGCAGCGCTTCGAGTAGGTAGGCCGTCCCCATGACATTCGTCATGAAGGTGCCGATCGGATTGGCCACCGAGGCCCGGACGAGCGACTGGGCGGCCATGTGCAAGACGAGATCGAACGCACGCCCATCCAGTGCTCGAGCCAAAGCGGTAGGGTCAGTGAGGTCTAGCAGGATGCTGTCGACCAGGTTCTCGACACGCGCTAGGTCGTAGAGGTTCGGCGCTTGATCGGGGGGGAGGGAGAGGCCGGTCACCTGTGCGCCGAGCCTCGTCAGCCATATTGCCGCCCACCCCCCCTTGAACCCAGTGTGACCCGTCAGGAGGATACGTTTCCCCCGCCAGAACTCGCGGTTCAGCGACGCCAAGGCGCGGTCCCCGCCGTCCACAGCGCCTCCAAGTGATTCTTGTCGCGAAGTGTGTCCATTGCCGCCCAGAACCCGTCGTGCCGGAATGCAACGAGCTGATGGTCGCGTGCGAGTCCCTCGAGGGGCTCGTTCTCGAATGCCGTGTGGTCGCCTTCGATCCTGTCAACCACACTCGGGTTGAGCACGAGAAATCCGCCGTTTATCAGCGCATTGTCGCCGGGCGGCTTTTCGGTGAAGCGCTGCACTATGCCGTCGGCGATCTCCAAGGCACCATAGCGTCCCGGCGGGGCCACAGCCGTCACAGTCGCGGCCTTCCCGTGCGTTCGGTGAAATGCCGCGAGGGCGGTAAGGTCAACGTCCGACAGACCGTCGCCGTAGGTGAGGAAGAATGGCCCGCCATCCTGGAGGTGGGATGCCACCCGTTTCAGGCGTCCTCCCGTCATGGTGTCCGCGCCAGTGTCGATGAGGGTAACGCGCCATGGCTCCTGGTGCAATGCGTGATAGGCCACGTCGCCCGTCGACAAATCCACCGTCAAGTCCGAGTTGTGCAGCACGTAGTTGGTGAAATACTCCTTGATCATATATCCACGATAGCCAAGGCAGATGATGAATTCGGCGTAGCCGTGCGACGCGAACAGCTTCATGATGTGCCATAGGATCGGCCGCCCACCGATTTCAATCATCGGCTTGGGGCGCAAATGGCTCTCCTCTGAGATGCGGGTCCCATGGCCGCCCGCTAGAATCACCGTCTTCATTTTACTCCCAAGCGCCCCGGGTCACCACTTTCCTTGGAACAACGCCGTGAGCCGAACGAGCGTTCATATAGCCCCAGTCGCCTGGGCAAAGGCGCGTCACAACCCCCCGTCGGTGGCGCCCGGGGCACCAACACAGGCGACGCAGGACGCAGCCATCCCATGGGCTTCTTCAGCAGGCGACTGCATGAGGCGCCCGATGTCCGCCGAATTTCTGTCAGGAGGGAGTTGCAATCGTGCCAGGAATGGGGCACGAATAGTGTAGGGCCTAGACGGCTCCAACGTGCGCGAGGATGCAACAATGGCTATAATTTTCGCCTTCAATCAGAACTTCTACTCCGGCGGTATTTTCCCCGACTTTGTCACCGGTACGCCGTTCGGCGACCAGCTGGCCACAGACGGTGGAAACGATACGGTCTTCGGTCTAGGCGGCAACGACACGATCCTTGGCGGGGCAAACGAAGACCAGCTTTTCGGCGGGGACGACAACGATCTAGTCAATGGTGAGGCCGGCAACGACAGCATCGAAGGTAATGCCGGCAACGACACCCTCCTCGGAGAAGCTGGCAACGATACCTTCGACGGCGGGACCGGCAACGATAGTATCGTCGGGGATACGGGCATCGACTTCGTGTTCGCCGGGGCGGGCAACGACACGGTCTTCGGTGGGGACGGTGACGACCTCCTTTTCGGTCAAGGCGACGACGACCTTATTTTCGGTGGCAACGGCGACGACGGCATTAGTGGGGGTACTGGGAACGACCGCATCGTCGGCGATGCCGGGGACGACGTGCTCGTCGGCGACGCCGGGGCCGACACGATCGAAGGCTCGGACGGCAACGACCAAGGATTTGGCGGGGCCGGAACCGAGT
>Ga0126310_10000173_pt1 | contig 18986 bp, 17 predicted proteins | sample Plot60_FD_92540 | JGI IMG/M metagenome (GOLD analysis project Ga0126310, IMG submission 92540) | Serpentine soil microbial communities from UC McLaughlin Reserve, CA, USA - Plot60 | ecosystem: Environmental > Terrestrial > Soil > Grasslands | place: USA: UC McLaughlin Reserve, Lake County... | reverse complement strand
GCTACGCGAAGCGGGCATCCAAGCCTAAAAAAGGGAGTACCATCCGCGACCTTAGGCCGGGGTTCCGATCGGGGCTCCGGCCCGTTGTTGCTTTCTACCCTTCCCTACGAACCGGGCGCTTCTGTGCTGTAGCCGCGCTGCTGAGGGGGTACGGTCCTTTTTGCCCTTATTCACCCAAGTACCTAGAGGAAAGATTTTGCGAACTTCGCCTCTACGGCGTTCTACGAAGTTCGGCCGTAAGGCTCCGCGCGGTCGGCACGTCGAGGTCGGCACGTCGGGTTGCGATCCGAAAGCCTCGACCAAAGACTTGGCCGTGCACCGTAAAGCGCCACCTCACGAACGTCTACCAGAAGGTCGGAGGGGGCTCCAGGACCGAGGCGGTGAGGATGGTTCTCCAGGAGCAGTGGATCGGGCTCACAGGGATCACCGAAGCCGCCCCCTCTCGGGATGGCCTGGGACCGGGCGGGCTCACGGGCGTCTGAGCGCGCCGACGCCCGCGAAGCCGCGGGCGAAGCGCTCCCTGCCGATCGTGATAAGTCCCATAAGGCCGCTTCCCAAGAGCTCAGGTAAGGGGTCCAGCGCCACGCGCCCGGACGGCCTCAGGTGGCAGTAGAGCAGCGAGAGGACCTCCCCCGTCGAGGTCCGCCGGAGGCGCGGCTCCGCTCCCCCCTCCTCGCTCAGGCGGCAGAACATCCTCGCCTCCTCCTCGCCGCTGAAGAGCGCCAAGGCCTCCCGGCCGTCGGGTAAGACCACGCAAAGTGGGCACGCGGGAGCGCCCCCATCCAGCACGACCCAAAACGTCCTGACCGTCGGGGCAGTCGGGTTATCTCCTTGCGTCTCCGCCCCCACGGCGTCGTAAGTCATGGCCCCCACCCGATATACGCTTACCACCGTCCGAACCAAGCATTATGGCCACCGTCCGCGAGCTTGGCATCGGCCGAAAGGTGCAAAACGGGGTGCGCCTTTCGGGACATGCGGGGGCCGAGGGGCCGTGAGAAGCTGGGGAGCGCGAGAACGGCGCCGTCCCGTGGCGTGCCGCCCACGGGCGCTCGGCCTCCATCGCACGTCGTTGGGCCCACCTTCCTTTCTCCACGCGCGGCCCTCCTTTATGCCCCTATTCGCCCGAGCGCGTAGAAGGGGCCTCCTCGGAAGGTGGACGCGCGGAGGGTCGGTGCCCGTCCCCCAGCCCTCCCGCCCCCGGTAAGCTACGGAGAAGCCATCCTCCACGGCCCGCACGAACTCGTCCATGCCCCTGTGCTGCTGGGCACCCTCGTAGACGGCGGGCACCACGTCCCAGTCGTGCTCGTAGCGGTTGCCGGTCAGGTCGGCGTAGCGCACCGTCACGGTCGTCTGGTCGGCGGTGTCCTCGTTCTCCCTTAGGAAGGGCAGCAGATCGTCGAGGTCGTCCCAACGGAAGTCTATCCTGGTGCCGGGAGGCAGCGCGGGGAGCCCCCTCTCGAAGAGGGGCAACTCCGAGAGCACCGTGCCGTCTGAGGCCTTAAGGGGAGATGAGAACTCGAAGGAGACGCCCTTGGCGGGGCCCGGGCCCACGTTTTCGACGGCGAGCTGGAGCTCGGGGAGCCTCTCTGTGCCGGTGTGGACGATCATCATGGGCCTTCCCATGTCGGCGCGCTCGTCGCGCATCTCCTCGATCATCTTGCGGTTTATCTTGGCCGTGTACCAGTAGCCCAGGCCGACCACGACTATGAAGACGATCTGGGCCACGGGGGAGGCTATCTGGGCTATGGTCGAAAGGCTGCTCAACTTTGCGCTGCTCCTACTCGGTGGGAGACGACCTTCGTCGCGTCCCCCGGCGAAAAATGGCCCGAAGTGTGTAGACGGATCGCCGAACGAAGCGGCAGGGGCGCGACAGCGGAAGGCCACGAAATCCGGGCGTCGCGTCCCGGCCCTCGTTCTCGCTCTATCCGCCCGACCTCGTAGAAGGTGGATTCTCAGAAGTTGGACTTCCGCTTCACGTTCTCTGAAGTTCGCACAGCACCGGTCCTACACCGAGCGGTATCCTTATGTACAGGACAGGGAGAAGTCGCTATTCATACATACGAACTTCATAATACACTCCCGAAGTATTATGGTCCCTCGCAGGGGTAGGCTCGTCGGACCAGGGCTCTACGGGGCTCCGGCCCTCTGATCAAGAGAGGGGTAATGATGCCGGGATCGATCGCGGTCAAGCTGCGGGTCCTTCGGGAGGAGCGGGGTCTTACGCACAAGGAGGCTGCTGAGCTTGCCAACTTATCCCACTGGACCCTGCTCTACCTGGAGTCCGGCAAGCGAGCTCCCTACATGCCGACCGTGACGCAGATCGCCAGGGCATACGGCGTGCCCGTCGAGGAGTTGGTGGAGGAGGAGTAGCCTCTCGTACGATTCCCACGGGCGCTCCGATTTCTGCTTTCCCGGCGCGACCCTCTGCGCGAACTTCGCCTTTATCTTGTTCTCGGAAGTTCGGGCCACAAGTTCTGCCCTTTACGCTACCTTAACTCTATCTCCAGTCTTGCTTAACGCCACTGCGCTAAGCTGGCAGACGTGGGGTCATCCTCACCACGCCCGAAGTCGGCTTCTGCGCCTTGGCCGTGCGGGCGCGAAGAGCGAGAGGGGCGATCCTGGAAGTTATCAAGAACTCATGAGGCCGGAGGAGGTACGGACCGGCGCAAAGGTGAGGGTAGCGGATGGCCACAGAAGCCCCCACCTGTTGGGCCTGCTCGGCGCTATAGAGCAGATCTACAGGACCTCAGAGCGCACGGCCGTGCACGTGCGCTTGGACGATGGGCGCTGGCAGCTGTTATGGCCCCAGGAGTTGGAGCAGCTCGGGAAGGACTCGCAGACGGACGGCGCGGCCGGGAGCTAGCCGGCGGCGGGAGAGCAGCGACATGCTCCTTATGAGAGATCGGCGAAGCGGTAGCCCGCCCCGCGTACCGTCTGGATGTAACGGGGTTTGTTGGGGTCAGGCTCTATCTTTTTGCGGATGTGCTGGATGTAGACGTCGGCGGCGCGCAGCTCGCCGTAGAAGTCCCTGTCCTGGCTGTCCCACAGGTGGCGCATGATCTGCTCGCGGCCGTAGACGCGCCCAGGGTGGGAGGCCAGGAGCGCCAGCACGTCGAACTCCCTGGCGGTGAGCTCTACGGGCTTGCGCTCGCCCCCGCAGAGGACCAGCCGCTTGAGCAGGTCCACCTCCAGGCCCGGGTACTCCAACTTCCGTTGCTCGGCGCCGGCGTTGCGCCGCTGGCGCCTGAGGTGCGCCCGCACGCGGCTGACCAGCTCGCGGGGCCTGAAGGGCTTGGTGATGTAGTCGTCGGCACCGATCTCCAGTCCCACCACCACGCTCGTCTCGTCGTCGCGGGCCGTCAGCATGATCACGGGGACGTCCTTGTTCGCATCGCCGGCTTCCCCCTCCCGGAGCTCGCGGCACACCGAGAAGCCGTCCATCTCCCCGGCCAGCGTCAGGTCGAGGACCACCAGGTCGAAGGGGTCCGACCCGCGCAGTTGCTCCAGCGCCGCCTCGCCGTCGCCCACACCTACCGTCTGCACCCCCTCTTCTTGAGAGAGGGCATGCTCGACGACGTCGCGCACCGCCTGATCGTCCTCGACCACCAGTATCCTACTCACGGCCTCCTCCTGTCGCTCCTCCTACGTCCCTAAGCCTCCTCATTCCCCTTGGTGCAGCAGGAGCTATGTTTTAAGAGATAATGATCGCTAGTGTAAGAAGAATATCCTAGTGTTGATTAAACTTTAATGGTGCAGTCAGCAAAACTATGTTTTTCGGAAGGTAACATGTGAGGCGTGGGCGAGAGCTTCGATAGAGACGAGTTGCTGGAGGTTCCGGAGATAGCCCGCTACCTCAAGGTGAGTGACGTGACGGTCTATCGCTGGTGCAAGGAGGGGAGGTTGCCCTGTCTGAAGCTGGGCCACCACTGGCGGGTAAGGCGCTCGGCCCTAGACGCTTTCCTCGAGCAAGGAGAGCATTCGGCCACGCTCTTCGGTCGACTGCGCTCCTTCTACCGCGTGCCCGACAACGTGCTGGCCATCGCCCAGACCCAGGAGCTGCTCTACCGCCTAGACGCCGCCTTCTTCGGGGCGGGGGAGGTGCGCGGGGCCAAGCTCGTCAAGTTCCACGACCCCCTAACCGGCTCCTCTGTGGAGGAGTTGCGCACCCAGATACAGGGCGCAGGCCTCGACGTAGAGCGACTGCAGGGCGAAGGGCGCTTGCGCTTCGTGCACGAGGACCACAGGATCCCGCAAGACAACCACTTGAGGGTGCTGCGGCAGGTCTACAAGGAGGAGGCGAACGGAAACGGCCACGCACTGTGGGCCTCCTTTGACTGGAGCAAGGACGTGGACCTGGAGGAAGCATTGGAATGGCAGAGGAAGCTGACGCGCTTCGTCGCTGATCGGCCGCTCGTGGTGCAGACGGGCATCCTGGAGGAGGACACCGACGAGTGGCCGCCCCCTTTGGGCAGGCGGGCGCAGGTGGTTCACTCGGGGACCGCCTGGCTGTCCGAGGTAGGGCTGTCCACGGACAGAGTCGAGCCGGTGGCCGAAGGCTAGTCGCTTCTGAGTCCCCTTATTCACCCGAGTGCACGGAAGAAGTGTTCTCAGAAGATCGCCGTTGTTTGGGGACCTAGCCTACGGAGCACCTGTGGAGGCGATGAACACCACCATCGTCGTCTCGCTACTTCCGGTGGTCGTCTTGGCCCTCGTGCACCTCTTCGCCGGCAGTATGCGCTTCCTGGAGGGCACCTCCCGCAGCGTGTGGCTTTCTATCGCCGGCGGCGTCTCGGTGGCCTACGTCTTCGTCCACCTCCTGCCGGATCTCGCCGAGGAGCAAGAGGCCATACGCCAGGCGGTAGGTGAAACCTTCGCTTTCCTCGAATACCCTGTCTACCTGGTGGCGCTCATCGGCCTCGCGGCGTTCTACGGGCTCGAGCGGTCCGCCAAGAGCTCGCGCCAGCGGAGGCGCAGCGCGGACAAAGAAGACTCCGCCGAGGCGGGTGTGTTCTGGCTGCACGTCGCCTCCTTCACCGTCTACAATGCCCTAATCGGCTACCTGCTCCTGCACAGGGAGCAGCAGGGTCTGCGGAGCCTGATCCTCTTTGCCTTCGGGATGGGCGTGCACTTCGTGGTCAACGACTACTGGCTACGCGAGGACCACAAGGGGGCCTACGACCGGATCGGTCGCTGGGTTCTGGTGGCGCGCATCTTCGCGGGGTGGGTGGTCGGGCTCATCTTCGAGGTCTCCGAGGCCGCCCTAGGTGTGCTCTTCGCTTTCCTGACTGGGAGCGTGATCATGAACGTTCTCAAGGAGGAGTTGCCCGAGGAGCGCAAGAGCCGCTTCTGGGCCTTCGCCCTCGGCGCCGTCCTCTACGCCGGGATCTTGCTGATGCTGTGACGCACGCGGGCTACGGGTAGGAGGAAAAACGTAGTGGAGGCGCTGTTGGCGGGTTCTGGAGCTTCGTGGGGGCGCTTCGCTGCTCGTGGGGGTGCTCATAGGACTCTACTCCGGCGCTTCTCGTCTCGATGGGAAGCACTTTACGGCACCAAGGACTCGCGGCGTCGAGCTTGCAACGCCGCCGCGAGTTGCGTTCCTACGCGGCGTCTCGACACTTCAGGAGGAGCTGAGGGTATCCGTTTAGAGGTACGCCGGGAGGAGATCGAAACGATGAGGTCGGAAGAGTAACCGTGATATCCTCGAGCGCCGATTCGACGTGTTTCCGGCCGAGACCCAACGTCTTGCCCAACCTGATCATTATAGGCGCCATGAAGTGCGGCACCACAGCGCTGCACCGCTACCTGGACCTGCACCCGGATGTCGCCATGTCGGAGCCGAAGGAGCTCAACTTTTTCTGCGGACCGGATCGCCCGGACGGTGCACAGGATGAGAGGGTGGCTTGGTCGGCGGGGAACTGGCACAGGGGAGTGGAATGGTACGCCGCGCGATTCCGGCCCGTGCCGGTGCGGGGCGAGGCGTCGCCGGGATACACCTCGCCGTCGTTTCCGGAGGCGGCGGAGCGGATGGCACGAGTCGTGCCGGAGGCACGGCTAGTCTACGCCGTGCGAGACCCAATCGAGCGCGCGGTGTCGCAGTATCGTCACCACCGCGCCGACGGCACCGAGCGGCGTCCGATCGAGGAGGCGCTGCTCGACCCGGCGAGCCAGTACCTCGAAAGGAGCCTCTACTACGTGCGGCTCGTGCCTTATCTAGCACGCTTCCCGCGCGAACGGATCTTCATTTGCACTCAGGAGGATCTCTCGTCGAACCGGCGGGCGACCCTGCGCGAGCTCTATCGCTTCGCAGGCGTCGACGACTCTTTCTGGTCTCCCGCCCACGATCTTCGTTGGAACGTCGCCCGTACCGTGCGGGCGCAAGTCGACGGACCGCTGCGCCGGCGCCTCACCGCAAGACTGTCAGACGACGCCGCCCGTCTACGAGAGCTAGCGGGAAGGGAATTCACGAGTTGGCAACTATGACGACCGGCGTTAAGACCACGTCCCGTTCTTCCCGGTCTACCGGCTCGGAATGCCTCCGCCCGCTCCCGGTCGGCGTGATCACCTGATCGGTGGTTTGCTGGTCTCGACAGAACTACCCCGCCCTACAGCGTTTGTTGCTACAGAGCGGCAAAGGCTGCGGCGAAGCAGCGTCAACGGGTGCACGCGGGGCCACTCCAGACGCTCCAAACCTCACTCTTCCTTTACCAAACCTTAACTGAATCTACTGAAGAAAGTAGCGTTGCGGAAACTATAGTGTTATAGCGGCGACCCAAGCTTTAGGCATCCGCTGGGAGAGAGATAACCAGAGCCGCCCACCACGGAACAATCCTCGGTGCGGCGGGAAGACCTGCCGCCCAGGGAACGGGCCAGACGCTTATCCGCAACGATCGGGTAGGACGAGCGGCAGAGTTTAAGCCTCTTGCCCTTAGGGGGCAATACGATCACCGAGAGCGGTCTTTACTTTGGAGGTACCATTGCGCGTACTAGGTATCAACGCCGTCTTCCACGATCTCGCTGCCGCCCTCGTCGTCGACGGCGTGACGGTCGCCGCCGCCGAGGAGGAGAGGTTCAGCAGGCGCAAGCACGGCAAGCAGCCCGTGCCATTTTCGACCTGGGAGGTACCGGAGAAGTCCGCGGCGTGGTGCTTGGAACACGCCGGTCTCGTACCCGCCGACCTCGACGCCGTCGCCTACTCCTACGACCCGAACCTCGCTACTGAGCCCGCCGACGACATCACCGCCGGCGAGTGGGAGGGGCTGCGCACGCTCTACGCCCGTCGGGCGCCACTCTTTCTGCGCGCGGCGCTTCCGGGCCTCGATCCCGATCTTGTGCGCTTCGTTCCTCACCACGTCGCCCACGCCGCCTCCGCATACCTGGCCGCCCCATTCCGATCCTCCAGCGTGCTCGTTATGGACGGCCGGGGGGAGCGTGCCTCGCATCTAGCCGGACAGACGACAGACGGCGAATTGGAGGTCCTGGCGGCCCAGCGCCTGCCGCACTCGCTTGGCCTGATGTATGAGGAACTTACGGACCATCTCGGTTTCCGTCGCTCCTCGGACGAGTACAAGGTCATGGCCATGGCCTCCTATGGAGAGCCGAGGTTTCTACCCGAGTTGCGAGAGCTGGTGCGGGCCACGTACGACGGCGGGTTCGTCACGCAGAGGATCGATTGGAACGTCTTCGTCCGCCGCCTCGGCAAGGAGGCCGAGTGGGGCTCCGAACACGCCGATCTTGCCGCGAGCGTTCAGGTTCGTTTGGAGGAGGTTGTGCTGGATCTCCTCTACTGGCTGCATGAAAGGACCGGCGACGGGGAACTGACGATGGCCGGCGGGGTGGCACTCAATTGCGTCGCCAACTCCCGACTCGCCGAGCAGGGACCCTTCGAGCGGATCTGGATCCAGCCCGCCTCGGGCGACTCCGGCACGGCCCTCGGGTCTGCGATGTACGTCGCGCACGAGATAGGAGACGCCGTGGAGCCAATGCAAACGGCGGCTCTCGGGCGCGGGTGGTCGGACGAGGAATTGGGCGCGTGGCTAAGGACCGCGCATGTCGCCCATGAGCGTCCGGACGACATCGCGGAGGCGGTGGCGGAGGTATTAGCGGGTAACGGCGTGGTGGCCTGGTTCCAGGGGCGCAGCGAGTACGGGCCGCGTGCGCTAGGACACCGGAGTCTTCTGGCGCATCCGGGGTATACCGAGAACCTGGACCGGATGAACGAAATCAAGGGCCGCGAGCAGTTCCGGCCCGTCGCCCCGATGGTGCTCGCCGAGAAGGCCGCCGAAATCTTCAGCGGTCCGCTACCGAGCCCGTACATGCTCTTTACTCACCGGGTCCGCAAGGGCTGGGAAGAGCGCGTCCCGGCCGTCGTTCACGTCGACGGCACGGCGCGCATCCAGACCGTCGACGGCTTCGAGGAGCCACTCGTTGCCCGGATGCTTCAGGCGTTCGAGCAGAGGACGGGTCTACCGATCGTCGTCAACACCAGCCTGAACACCGCGGGCCGCCCGATGGTGGACGATCCCCGTGACGCCCTGGAGTGCTTCGGCTCCGCCCCCGTGGATGTCCTCGCTCTCGGTCCCTACCTCATCCGGCGTTCCACATTTAACCGGAGGGACAGACCGTGAACGCCGGGCCGCGGGCGGACCTGATTATCCCCACGGTCGGTCGACCGTCGCTGCGGGAGCTACTAGCCGCGCTCGCAGCGGGCAGCGGCCCGCTGCCCGGACGTATCCTGCTCGTCGACGACCGACGCGAGCCGGAGTGGCCCTTGTTGCCGGAAGGACCGCCACCTCGATTGGAGAAGCGGATAGAGGTGCTGCGCGGCCCGGTCGCCGGTCCCGCCGCCGCTCGCAACGTGGGCTGGCGGTCATCCGGCGCGGAGTGGATCGTCTTCCTCGACGATGACGTTATCCCCGGCCTCGACTGGTCGGCGCGGCTCTTCGGGGACCTGGCCAAGTCAGCTCCCGGGGTCGGCGGAAGCGAGGGACGGCTGCGGGTACCGCTTCCACCCGACCGACGTCTCACCGACTGGGAGCGCAACGTGAAAGGTCTGGAGACGGCGCGTTGGATCACGGCTGACATCGTCTACCGACGCTCCGTCCTCGAAGAGGTAGGCGGCTTCGACGAACGCTTCCCCCGCGCCTACCGGGAGGACGCTGACCTTGGCCTGCGCGTAATCGCCGCGGGCTACCGCATCGAGTGCGGCCAGCGCTCCTGCGCCCACCCAGTGCGCCACGCGGGCCGCCTCGTCAGCATCGACCTCCAGGCCGGCAACGCCGACGACGTGTTGATGCGCGCCCTACACGGACCGGACTGGCGGGAGAGGGCCGGCGTGCCGGCCGGACGCCGCCCGCTCCACCTCGCCACGACGGCCGCCGGCGCCCTCGCCCTCCTCGGCTCCATCGCGGGACGGTGGAGGCTCGCTGCCCTCGGGCTGCTAGGTTGGCTCGCCGGGACGGCGGAGTTCACGTGGACGCGCACCGCGGCGGGCCCGCGCACGCGGGAAGAGGTTTCGACCATGGTGCTTACTAGCGCCGTTCTGCCCGCCGCAGCAACGGGTTACTGGCTGCTGGGCCTGGCAAGGCGCCGCAGCCTGCTCGAGGATACCAGGCGGGCGCCCCGCCCTAAGAAAAAGACGCCTGAAATCTCGGCTGCGGACACTTCGGGCAACGGACACGTCGAACACCCGGAAGCCATCTTGCTCGACAGGGATGGGACCTTGGTCGTGGATGTGCCGTACAACGGCGACCCGGAGCGCGTCGAACCGGTACCTGGAGTTAGAGGTGCCCTTGATCGTCTGCGGAGGGCCGGCGTGCCGCTGGCAGTGGTCTCCAATCAGAGCGGGATCGCACGTGGCTTCCTAACGCGGGAGCAGGTCGAGGCGGTGAACGAGCGGGTCGAGGAGATGCTCGGACCGTTCGGCCCGTGGGCGTTCTGCCCGCACGGACCCGACGACGGCTGTGGGTGCCGCAAGCCCGCGCCGGGGCTTGTGTTCAGGGTAGCGGAGGAACTTGGTGTCGACCCCGCGCGGTGCGTCTTAATCGGGGACATAGGCTCCGACGTGGAGGCCGCCCGCGCCGCCGGGGCACGGGGCGTACTCGTCCCCACCGGCAGAACGCGCAGAGAAGAGATCGAAGCCGCCCCGGAGGTGACCTCCAACCTCGACGCCGCCGTAGACCTGCTACTCGGACACGGGCGATGAGGCCGCACGTTCTCGTGGCCAGGCTGGACAACGCCGGCGACGTGCTGCTCACCGGACCCGCGGTGCGGGCGGTGGCCGCCGAAGCCCGGTGCGTTACCATGCTCTGCGGCCCTCGGGGCACGGCCGCCGCGCGCCTGCTCCCTGGGGTGGACGAAGTTATCGTCCACGAGGCGCCTTGGGTAGCGTTCGAGTCCGGGCCGCTGGACAGAGAGGCGACGCTTTCACTGGTTGACGCGTTGGCCGCCCTGGATCTCGACCAGGCGATTGTCTTCACCTCGTTTCACCAGAGTCCGCTGCCTCTGGCCCTGCTCTTGCGGCTGGCCGGCGTGCCGTTCGTGGCCGCTACCAGCGTGGACTATCCGGGATCTCTGCTGGACATCCGGCACCGCATCAGCGACGACGTACACGAGGTCGAGCGTTCGCTGGCCCTCGTAACGACCATCGGCTACGAGCTGCCGCCCGGAGACGACGGCCGGCTTGCCGTTTTGCGCTCCACCGAACGTCCTTCGCCGGTGGACCAAGACGAACCGTACGTGGTCGTCCATCCCGGTGTCTCCGTCTCGGCGCGGGCCTGGGCGCCGGAGCGCCACGCAGCCCTGGTCGATGCCCTGGTGGCCGAGGGATGCCGGGTCGTCGTTACCGGCGGTCCTGGCGAAAGGCATCTTACGGACCGGGTGGCCGGACCGCCTCGCTCCGGGGTCGTGAACCTCGGCGGGGAGACAGATCTCGCCGGCCTCGCCGAGGTCATCGCTGCCGCCGAGGCAATCGTCGTCGGCAACACCGGTCCTGCACACCTGGCCGCCGCCGTGAGCACCCCCGTCGTCTCACTCTTCGCCCCGACCGTGCCAGCCGTGCGGTGGCGTCCCTGGCTAGTCCCGCACGAGTTGCTCTATGAGGACGTGCCTTGCGCCGGCTGCCGGGCGAGGGTCTGCTCCGTCGAGGGCCATCCGTGCCTCGGCGGCGTCACCGTCGATGAGGTCCTGATCGCTTTGAATAGCCTCGCCCCGATCCGCGTAGAGGCGGCGCGATGAGGGTCTTTCTCTGGCACGTCCACGGTTCGTGGACCACCGCCTTCGTCCACGGCCGCCACGAGTACCTCGTTCCCGTGCTCCCGGGCCGGGGACCGGACGGCCTCGGCCGGGCCCGGACCTACACGTGGCCGGACTCTGCTATCGAGGTTACCGCCGAGGAGGCGGCAGAGGCCGAGGTGGACGTGGTCATCTTGCAGCGACCCCAAGAGCTCGACGGTCTCGCCGAAGGGTGGCTCGGCGGGCGCAGGCCCGGCCGGGACATCCCCGCCGTCTACCTGGAGCACAACGCCCCGCAGGGCCTCATCGACGGGATGCGCCACCCGGCCGCGGACCGGCCCGACCTCGCCCTCGTTCACGTGACACACTTCAACGACCTGTTCTGGGAGGCGGGGACGACGCCGACGCGGGTTGTGGAGCACGGAATCGTGGACCCTGGATACCGCTACACCGGCGAGCTCCCCCGCGTCGCCGTGGTCATAAACGAGGCCCGGCGGCGTGGGCGGGTCACAGGCACGGACCTGCTGGAACGCTTCGGCGCCGCGGTCCCGCTGGACCTCTTCGGCACCGAGTCCGAGGCGCTCGGGGGCGAGGACCTGCCGCAGGAGAAGCTGCACCGCGAGATGGCGAGGAGGAGGGTGTACATGCACCCGATCCGATGGACCTCGCTCGGCCTCTCCCTTATCGAGGCCATGCAGCTCGGGATGCCCGTCGTAGCCCTCGCCACGACGGAGGTCCCTGAGGCTGTGCCGCCTGAGGCTGGCGTGATCTCGACAAACGTCGATGTGCTGGCCGGCGCCCTGGGCCGTCTGGTCTGCGAACCGGAGGAGGCCCGTGAGATGGGCAAGGTGGCTCGCAGGTTCGCGTTGGCGAGGTACGGACTATCCCGTTTTTTGGAGGATTGGGACAACATACTGACGGGGGTGGCGCGGTGAGAGTAGCGATGGTGTCCGAGCACGCGAGCCCTCTGGCGGTCCTGGGAGGCGTCGACGCGGGAGGACAGAACGTGCACGTGGCCGCGCTCGCGGCGGCGATGGGCCGGCGCAGGGTCGAGATTGTGGTCTATACCAGGAGAGAAGACCCTCTCCTCCACCGGCGGGTGAAGCTCGCGCCGCGCGTCGTCGTCGAGCACGTCGACGCGGGCCCCCCGGAGCCGGTCCCCAAGGACGAGCTGCTGCCGTACATGGACGACTTCGCGGCAGAACTCGGGCGATGCTGGGGCTCGTGGCGCCCCGACGTGGTCCACGCCCACTTCTGGATGTCGGGCAAGGCGGCGCTCGATGCCGCGGGGCCGCTCGGCCTGCCGGTAGCGCAGACGTTCCACGCCCTCGGCGTCGTCAAGCGGCGCCATCAGGGTGCGAAAGATACCAGCCCGCCGGAACGCCTGGAGGAGGAGCACAGGGTCCTCGGTGAGGCCGACCGGATCATCGCCACGTGCTCCGACGAGGTCTTCGAGCTACTGCGCCTGGGAGCCGACCAGCACCGGATCGCCGTCATTCCGTGCGGGGTTGACCTCGACCTGTTCCGCCCCGACGGCCCGGTGGAGGAGCTCCCGAAAAGCCTCCACCGCCTCGTCGTGGTCAGCCGGCTCGTCGAGCGCAAGGGCGTAGGCAACGTCATCTCGGCACTCCCCTACGTGCCTGACACGGAGCTGATCGTCGCCGGAGGCCCTGCCGCCTCGGAGATCGAAGAGGACCCCGAAGCCCTACGCTTCCTTACGCTGGCCCGCTCTTTGGGCGTGGCGGACCAGCTGCACCTGCGGGGTAGGGTGGGCCGCGAGTCCGTGCCCGCGCTCTTGCGCTCGGCCGACGCGGTCGTGTGCGTGCCGTGGTACGAGCCTTTCGGTATCGTGCCGCTGGAGGCTATGGCCTGCGGCGTGCCCGTCGTTGTCTCCGCCGTCGGTGGGCTCGTTGACTCCGTCGTGGACGGGGTTACGGGGGTGTACGTGCCCCCGCGCCGCCCGGACCGCCTAGCAGAAGCGCTGCGGGGTCTCCTCTCGCAACCCGAACGTCGCGCTGCTTTCGGAGCCGCCGGCATCAAGCGGGCCAACTCCCGGTATGGCTGGGATAGGGTGGCCGATGCCACGCTCAAAGCGTACGCCGCGCTGGGGCGACGAGAGGACGCTCGCAGAGAGGGGGCGCTTCGTTGAACGGCAACGCGCCCCTTCCAACGGGCCGGGCGCACCTCGAAGCACTCGCCGGTGCGCTCGTCGCGGTGGAGGCCGATGTCGAACGCGTGGACGCGTGGGGTCGTCGACTGGCCGGAATCCTGATGGGCGGTGGACGGCTGCTCGCGGCCGGCAACGGTGGCAGCGCCGCGCAGGCCCAGCACCTCACGAGCGAGCTGGTCGGACGCTACCGCGACGACAGGCCAGCCTTCAGCGCCATAGCCCTGTGCTGCGAGGGAGCCGGCCTCACCTGCATAACTAACGACTACGGGGCCGACGAGGTCTTCGCGCGTCAGGTCAGGGCGCACGGCCGACCCGGAGACGTGCTGGTTGCCTTGAGTACCTCGGGCACCAGCACCAACGTGCTCGCCGCCGTGGAGGCCGCTCGCGATTGCGGGATGATCGCCTGGGCCCTCACCGGACGTCGGCCGAACCCGCTCGCGGACGCTTGCGCCGATGCCGTGTGCGCCGACGCCCCGGCGACCGCCACGGTGCAGGAGGTCCATCAGGTTGTCGTTCACCTCTTGTGCGCGGCCTTCGATTGCGAGGTCGGCGCCTCCCTGGCGCTCCGCTCGGCCGAAGGGACGAACCGGTGAGCGGACTGTCCCTGCTAGTGGTGGGCGATGCACTCCTCGACCGCGACGTAGGCGGCCGCGTCGAGCGGCTATCTCCGGACGCCTCCGTGCCGGTCGTCGACGAGACATTTCGCACCTCACGTCCCGGCGGGGCGGGGCTGGCCGCCGCGCTGGCCGCCGCCGACGGTTACCGCGTCACCCTGATCACCGCCCTCGCGCGCGACCAGGCCGGCAGAGAGCTGGCCGCGCTCCTCGCTGAGGCCGGGGTAGAGGTCATCGACCTCGTTCTGGACGGCGCGACTCCGGAAAAGATCCGTATCCGCACCGACGGTCGTTCCTTGATGCGCCTGGACCGCGGCGGCACAGGAGACGATCTGGGCACCGTCGGATCGGCCACGGACGCCGCCAGGCATGCCCTGCGCACCGCCGCCGCAATACTCGTCTCCGACTACGGCCGCGGCGTGAGCACGGAGACGGGCCTGCGCACGGCCCTCGCCGAGTCATCTTTAGGGATCCCGATCGTCTGGGACCCTCACCCGAAGGGCGCGGAGCCGGTCCCGGGCGTGCGGCTGGCGACACCCAACGAGGCGGAGGCCGCAGGACTCGCCGCGGAGGTGGGCGGCTCGGGCCCTGCGGTGGTCGCGGGCCGCGCGCGGCTCCTCGCGCGGCGCTGGCAGGCGGAGGGTGTGGCGGTGACGCTCGGAGCCGAGGGTGCGCTCCTTATCTACGGTGGCGCCGAGCCCTTTCTGGCGGCCGCTCCCGACGTGGACGGCGAAGATCCTTGCGGCGCCGGGGACCGGTTCGCCTCCAGGACCACGGAGCTTCTCGCCGAAGGGGCTTCACCCCACGAGGCAGTGTCCGGCGCCGTCCACTGCGCATCGCGATTCGTCGCCGCCGGGGGTGCCGCGGGGGTGAGCTTCGCCGCGTCCCAGGGATGGTGCTGCAAAGGGACGACCGAACCCGAGAGCGCCGAGCGGGTCATCGTCCGGGTGCGTGCGGAGGGCGGCACCGTGGTCGCTACGGGCGGCTGCTTCGATCTGCTCCACGCCGGGCACGTCGGCACGCTGCGGGCGGCCCGGTCCCTGGGAGATTGCCTTATCGTCTGCCTCAACTCCGATGCGTCCGTCCGTCGCATAAAGGGTTCGGACCGGCCGCTCGTGCCCGAGGAAGACAGGGCCGCCGTACTGCGGGCCCTAGAGTGCGTGGACGCCGTCGTACTCTTCGACGAGAAGACCCCCGAGGCCATCCTGGAGCGTCTGCGCCCCGAAATCTTCGCCAAGGGCGGCGACTACGCGTTCTCCGAGCTGGCCGAGGCGAAGCTGCTGAAGCGCTGGGGCGGGCGCACCGTCATCTTGCCCTACGTGGCGGGACGCTCCACCACCCGGCTCATAGAGGAAGCTGTGACCCGCGGTGTCCGCTAGTGACGCTTAGCTACGCAGGCTCCGCCAGGAACGGTGGGCGTCCCACCCTTCTCATCCTACGGGCGCTTGGCCTCGGAGACCTTCTCACGGCCGTGCCGGCGCTCCGGGCGATTGCCGACGCCTTCCCGGTTCATCGCCGGGTGCTGGCCGCGCCGCGCTCTCTGGCACCGCTCGTCGCTCTCACGGGGGCCGTGGACAAGGTCGTAGATACGAAACCTCTGGCCCCCCTTGCCGCTTCGCTGTGCGGCGCGGATGTGGCCTTGAACCTGCACGGCCAGGGACCCCAGAGCCATAGGGTGTTGCTGGACGCCAGGACCCAGCGCCTTATCTCCTTCGCCAACCCCGGAGTCCCCGAGAGCGCGGGCAGCCCCCCTTGGCGGGCCGGGGAGCACGAGGTGGGCCGCTGGTGCCGGCTACTCGAGGGCTGCGGCATCCCGGCCGACCCGAGCCGACTCGACCTGAGCCCGCCGTCGCGGCCGGTACCGGAGTCCGCACGCGGGGCGACGCTCATCCACCCTGGCGCCGCGAGCGCCTCCCGCCGGTGGCCCGCGGACCGGTGGGCCGCCGTTGCCCGGTCCGAGGCCGCGAGGGGTCGCGCCGTCGTCGTCACGGGGGGACCGGGCGAGGTCGGCCTCGCCCGGTCCGTCGCCGAGGGGGCCGGTTTGGAAGAGGCGGCTGTCTATGCCGGGCGCACCGACCTGTTGGAGCTGGCCTCGGTCGTCGCGGCCGCCGGCAGGGTCGTGTGTGGCGACACCGGCGTGGCGCACCTGGCGACGGCCCTTCGTACGCCGTCCGTCGTGATCTTCGGCCCAGTCTCGCCCGCCGAGTGGGGTCCACCGCCCGACAGGCCGTGGCACCGTACGATTTGGGCCGGAAGCAGCGGCGACCCTCACGCTGAGAGCCCGGATCCTGGGCTGCTGGAGATAAGGGTTTCTGCCGTGCTGGAGGCGCTGGTCGAGCTGCCTGAGACCGCTCTATCCCGGTGTTCACGTTAGACCCCTGTCGGTGGGTTTGCACGCGTGGCGCGCTGCCGATCCAGGATTCGCAGCTTGCTTTCAACGTGGTTCGGGACGACCCGCCGCTCTCTGACCGCCCAGGGGAGCCCACCAAGCGCCCCGAGCAACCCCGCACGGAAGTCGGGGTCTTTGTAGGAGCCTCCTCTCACCACCTGCAGCGTGTAACCTATCGCGGTCGAGGCTGGCCGACGCAACAAGGCGAACCACAGGTCATTGCGGATCGCAAGCCGCCGCCTGGCAGAAGCATCGCGAACGGCGGAAGGATAATGGTGGGCTACGACGTCGTCGACGTAGGCGAGCCCCCAGCCGGCAGCGGCGAGATCGGTGGCCAGCAGCTGCTCCTCGGCAGCGATGAGCAGGTGAGGATCGAAGCCCCCCACCTCCAGGTAGGCCGAGCGCCTGACGATCGAAGCGCAGGCGAGGAAACCGAGAACCGGCGGACCGGGCAGTCCCGGTTCGGCGGGGAGAGTACCGCTGGACATCTCGACGCAAATGGGATCCTCTCTGTTCTCGAGCCCGACCAGTGTGCGGGCGGCCAGCAATCCCAGCCGGGGATACGAGTCGAAGAGGTCGGCGGCCCGGGACAGGGAGCCCGCCCTCCACCAAGAATCGTCGTCGGAGAAGGCCACGTACGGTGTATTCACACGCCCGACGCCCACGTTGCGTCCGGCTGCCCCGACGTTTTCGCTGAGGGAGATCATCTCGACCTCCGGGAAGCGAGAACGTACGGCCTCGGGCGTGCCGTCGGCCGAGGCATTGTCCACTACGACCACTCTCGGGTTCTCCGGCAGGGCGCGGAGATGGCCGAGAGTAGCCGTCAACTCGTGGCATCGGTTCCGGGTGACGACGACCACCGCTACCCGACCTTCGGCCCGACCTTCGAAGGTGTTCACAATCTCTTGAGGGTCCCTTTCACTCTTGCGAGCAACGACGCTTCTCGGACAAGTTAGATGAGCGGCTGCGTAAGTCGCCCGACAAGGAGGACGCTGGTACGGAAGCGATGGCGGTCCTCCTTACACACCGGTTAGTAAACAGAAAACCGCTTCCAAAAGAAAGGAAGAATATGGTTGAGACCGGGCTGAACTTCGATCTTAACGGTCAGGTCGCGTTGGTTACCGGCGCGGCGAGCGGGCTCGGCGCGGCAACGGCGCGCATCCTGACCCACTACAAGGCTCGCGTGGTCTGCGGGGACATGAACGAGAAGGGGGCACAGAAGATCGCCGACGAGATAGGCGCCCGCGCCCTCTACCTGGATGTAGCCGAGCCCAACTCTGCAGAGGCGGCGATCCGCGAGATCCTCGACGCCGAGGGCCGCATAGACGTCCTCGTCAACAACGCCGGCGTCGACTTCATCCGCTCGACGACGGAGATGACCCTAGACGAGTGGGATCGCGTCCAGCACGTCAACCTCCGGGCGCCTTGGCTTCTCTCTCGGGCCGTCTTCCCTCACATGGTCGAGCGCGGCGAGGGCAGGATCGTCAACGTCTCCTCTACCGCCTCGAAGAAAGGCTGGGAGAACGCTACCGCCTACGCCGCCTCCAAGCACGGCGTCATGGGCCTCACGCAGGCGCTGCACGCCGAGGGCCGGGAGCACGGTATCAAGGTGATGGCCGTCGTCGCCGGGGGGATGAGGACCAACTTCTTCAGGACCCTCGATCCGCCCCCGCCGCCCGAGAACCTCCAGCCACCCGAGAACGTGGCGAACTGTATCCTGTTCATGGTCTGCCAGCCGGCCGAGTCGGTCATCCAAGAGCTGATCGTGACACCTGTAACCGAGACCTCTTACCCGTGACAGATCGACTTGGGGTCCGAGTATTGTGGAGACCCGGCGGCCCTCCCCATCCCGGCGGCCTTCTTTCTTGCCCTTATTCAGAGGAGTGCGTGGAAGGCTAATTCTCCGAAGTTCATTTGCAGGATGCTGCATAAAACGCCCGCCAGTGGCGCGACATTGCCGTCTGTGGGGTTGCACGGGCGGGGGTAAGGAGTCTACATGTAGTGGTGGTGCATAAAGATCCGAGGACGTGAATAAGCCCCGGTCCTATCAGGTATACGGACTTCCGAGAAGACCCCTTCCACGCACTCCGGTGAACAAGCCTCCCTTGCTTCTAGCTACCTGTTTGTAACCGTAGTATGCAACAAAAATCACTTATTTGCGGGATGTACCGCCCACCCCCTCTTGCTACGGTTCACACAATCGCTCCGCCGTGGGCGTAAGAGATGGGAGGATCGAATGAAAACGTTTCTGATAGCAAGCTTGACACTGTTGCTGGCGCTGGCGCTCAGTAGCAGCACAGGCGCGTCCAAGGCGGCCGCTCAAGAAGAGCCGCCGTTCACCTTCTTCTTCACCCGTCCTGAAATGCTTGGGGATCCGAACAACCCCACAGGCGTCAGGTATCACTCCGATGGCGAACTCCTCGCCAAAGCGCCGGATGGCTCTGGGGTCACCCTCTCAGGTAAAGGCGGGTGGGACCCCGACAGCAAGACCGCTGAGGGTGGTGGTCGATATACCATCAAGGATGTCTCGGGGGCGGTCACAGCCCACGGATCATGGCGAGTGACCGACTTTAGCTCCTTTGAG
>Ga0126310_10000172_pt1 | contig 19103 bp, 17 predicted proteins | sample Plot60_FD_92540 | JGI IMG/M metagenome (GOLD analysis project Ga0126310, IMG submission 92540) | Serpentine soil microbial communities from UC McLaughlin Reserve, CA, USA - Plot60 | ecosystem: Environmental > Terrestrial > Soil > Grasslands | place: USA: UC McLaughlin Reserve, Lake County... | reverse complement strand
GCCAGTCGAAGGATGGAAAAGAGGTAAAGCATTTGTATTCTACCCAGAGAGATGCATATCCGATGGAGCATGCATTGGTGTTTGCCCAACAAAGGCAATATTCTGGATGAGACCAATGGACTATACACCAGGACAACCAATTCCATTAAAGAAGAATGCAGTGTTCGTGAAGGGTTGGGAAGAAGGCTAAAACCTACTTCAAAAGTCCTAATATTCTTTTTTTAAATTTTTAACCTGATTAAATGGAAACACCTGTTAGAAATGCTTCTAGTTTGTCTTATGTTTTCTGCTAAAATACTATGACATTTGATTCTTTGTTTTGCTTTTGATGTATTTTTCATACATATCAAGTGCCAGTTCTTGTCGATCTGACTGAATAGACCCAGGACGGATACTCCTTATCCTCTTAATAGCCTGATCAGCTGTCAAATTCTCTTTTTTTATAAGATAGGCAGCTAATATAGTTCCAGTCCTTCCTCTGCCGGCAGCACAGTGAACCATAACTGGTTTTTTATATGATATCTGCTGTTGGATATAGTCAACTGTATTATCCATCTCTTCGAGAGATGGAGCACTATAGTCTTCTACCCTTAAATGGAAATAATCAACAATGTTACCATCCGAAAACCATTGTCTTGGTAATGGAACTTCTCTTATGGTAACTATAGTTTTGATACTATGTGTAACTACCCATAAGTATTGGGAATAAGTCATAGGCATACCACTTCCAGCAAGCTTATCCTCAATAACCCAGCTAAAATTTGTAGGCCTGCTTATCATACGCCCGTAAATCCATCTATAAGCATTACCGATTTTAGTCATTTGACATTACCATAAATCAATAAAATTGCTAATAACTATATTAATAATATTACTGGCAGCTTTACATACAGGGTCAATAGAATACATAACGGGATGATCATGTAATTGGTATTTAGAAAATCCATGTTCTGTATATGAAAGCGGCCTGTTCATCCATAGAAAGCCCTAGCCAACTCCCACATAGCACATAAAATGAGTGACATACACTGTACACACAAACATAAACTGATTTCTACCTGCGTCCTAATAGATACACACTAACATCTAATAAAATCGATCTATCAGGTTTGGAGAAGTTTTTAATTATGCAAAATATCGTATAGTGTATTGATAAATTGGGATGAGAAGATAAAGGTTCATTTAGTTTGGATATGGGGTGAGGAAGATGGCTTTATGAAAAGAGGAAAAGAAGGCATGTTGGTTGTTACTGATAGACGTATTGCTTTTATTACAAAAACAAATATGTCTTATCGAATACACGAAGTACATTCCTTAAGACAGCTTAAACGATTCAAGGAAGATGGAAATGTATTCTGCCCTTTAGAGGGGTATGATACAAATGATTTGGAGAATGATTTAAACAAGTCTGACGAAAATCTAGAATTCCAGTTCAGCCAGATTATAGATGTTACATCTGAAATTAAACGGTGGGGCACATTACTTAAAGTTAAGATGAACATCGGAGATAAATTAAAAATCTACAAATTTTCCATAGTAAAGGGTTGGGTAAAATATCCTGCAAAAGATCCGATTGAATTTCATCATGTAGATTGGAATCCCGTGATTAATCTCATTAAAGCATTATAGTGTTCTGCTGCATGCAAAATTCACGTAATGAAAATTAATATGAGATTCCTTTTGCAGCTATATATATTAATATTACTGAAATAATGCAAATTTTCTCCAAGAAATTTACAATGTACAAGATTTAAGGCCCTTACCCATAGAATGTAATTACTATATTGTCAAAAAAACTGTTTGTTATTGGAGTGGGCCCAGGTTCACCAAAGTATCTAACCGATGTAGCCAAGGACGCAATCTATAGATGCCATTATATTGCAGGGTATAAATACACTCTAAACATTATCGAGGATATAATTGATAGGAAAATACAGAAAATTTATGAGGTCACAATGGGTAATCAAGAACGTATTTATCAAGACATATATACTAAGATGAAAGATGACGATTATTGTGCTGTACCTTTTACAGGTGATGCCAATTTTTCCGAATCTGAAGTAGTTGATAGGTTACTAGAATTATTTGGTGACGACAATGTAGAAATTATTCCTGGTATAAGTTCCATTCAGATTGCAGCAGCAAAATCCAGAGTACCACTTGATAAGGCACATATTGTTACTTTTCATGTATCCGATGACATTGAACAAAAAAAATTTGATTTGGTGAAAGCTATAGTGGATAAGAAGAATGTAATTTTGCTACCGCGGCCATGGCCTGGAGATATTAGCAGAAGATTTATGGAATCCGATATTGCCATTTTTTTGAAAAAAAATGGAGTTGATACTTCAAATCTTAAGGTCTGGGTTTTTGAGAATTTAACAAAAGATAATAAAGAAACAGTTTTCAAAGGCAAAGTTAATGAATTAGAGAAAAAGGAATTCAGCGAGCTTTCTGTAATGGTAATTGACCAAGTAAAGCGTCAGACATATTTACAATTTGAGTAACCACGATAGCTCAATTTCTCTCAATATTAAAAAAGGCAAGATATAGATAATCATACAAAAATAGACAACAATATCTACAATACCGTTATACTCACGTATAGTAGTCAATGATCTTTTTTCCTTGTAATCCATATACATACAATTCTTAAAGTTGATGTACAAGTTCTCGAACACTCTAGGCAATATGCCTATGAGCTATACATGTTCAAGAAGTAACAACTGACTGTATAATATTAAAAGGATACTGCTATAAATAATAACAATTTCACAAAAATAACATTTATACCTCACGACAAGGTCCAAGCTAGCTGCTACAGCGATTTTTATAACAAATTGTCATAAATCAAGCCCATGCTGGTGCGTGTTTAAGAATTACTATGAATTTGCTTTAATTAAGAATTAAGTCTGGCATAACTTTTGGGGAGGTTACATAGATTGTCTATCATTAAGTCTACCAAACTGTTGTATCAAATCCCATTCTATTATGGCTCCAACAAATAGAATCACTACAACAATTCCGATTTCCACAATCATTGGAATAGCGTATTCTTTCCACGACTTTTTCTTTACAAGTTGATAGATAAGCAGACCACTTCTAGACATTGCTAAGCCATAAGCAAAGACTTCCATAATTCCGAATGGTGTAAACAGAATTATTAAAGGAGGAACGCTGGTAAGAATAGGAGAAGTTTTTGCCATTGCACTAAATACCATTCCAGTTGAAAAACCAGAAGATATTCCTATTGCTGTGCCTATTGCAGGTATAAACATTCCAAGTGCGACTTTGACATTGTTAATAAATATTCCATTTTGATCAATATTTATAATTTGTTTAGTCAGTTGTCCTTTTAGATCTTCTGCTTCCTTTTCACTCAAATTAATCTCCGCACCTGCAGAAAAAGCAATCATAAATGCAAGTGTACCAATTGCCAAATAAATAAGGCGTCGCTTAGCATTAAAATACAATTTACAAATATTGACAATAATATCTATTATATAATTAGTTTTATCAATAACAGAAATGTAATTAAATATGATAACCATATGGAGAACATCTCCCATCTTGGCTTTGCAAAGAGATGTTTCCAGTGCACTATCCTATGCCATCAGCAATGGCTATCAAGTTCATCCCGATGCTTTTGCTATGCTCAAGGGTCTTAATACTGATATTTTGAAGATTATTCAGGACATTATTAAAATGAAAACCAAACAAAATGAAAATTCTCTTATTGTAGTCGAAGATATCAAAAATCACCTTGATCTAATGGACGTTGATATGATTAAGGTTAATAGTGCTGTTACTCCTACTGACTATGATAATTCTTTTTTCGAGGATAATGCTCACAAGGTGATTTCGGATCCTACTCTATATGTCAACACTAGTGAAGGAGTTGAAGGTTATACTGCACTCTTCCGTAGTCGTTTTGAAAAATCACTTCGTATTCTAGCACTACGCCCAGATAGCAAGCGGATTACAAAAATTTCATCGATTAAACAAAAAATAAACGATTCAAGACAAAATAAAGCAAATAACATTAAAAATACCTTGAATGGAAATCATTCTTCTATTGTAGCAGGCTTGTTGATGTCCAAACATTCGAAGAAGAATGGATTAGAGATAACAATTGATGATTATACTGGAACATTGAGTGCACTTGTAGTTAGCGAGGAGTTAAAGAAACAGGCTTCAATGCTTTCCCTTGACCAAATGGTCATGCTAGAGGTAGAAAATGTTATGAAAGGCATTCAAGGATTTGTCATAAAAAATTTGACTTCTCCTGACATTCCTGATCATATCTCAAATAAATCAAAATCCGAATCTTACGCAGTACTGATTTCTGATCTTCATGTTGGAAGTAAATATTTCTTGGAGGCTGAATTTATCAGATTTCTAAATTGGCTTTCGTCAACAAATGACGAGATTGTGCGTAAGATTCGGTTTGTTTGTATTGGAGGAGATTTAATTGATGGTATAGGCATATTTCCCAATCAGGATAAAGAACTACTTGAAATGGATACTGCCAAGCAGATGAAACATGCCATAGACTTACTTGCCAGGATACCAAAACATATCAAAGTTTTCCTAATTCCTGGTAATCATGATCCAGGAAGAAGAGCTCTACCTCAACCATCACTACCAAGGAAAGACTCTGAGGTATTATATAGTCTTGATCATTTTACAATGCTAGGAAATCCTAGTTTAATAGAATTAAACGGTGTAAAAGTGTTAATGTATCATGGCCAAAGTTTAGATGACATTATTGCAACAACTCCAGGTCTAACCTATTCAAAGCCATCGGAGGCAATGAAAATATTGCTCAAAGCAAGACATCTTTCACCAATATATGGGCAGCGTACACCTATAGCACCAGAGCAGGAAGATATGATGGTAATCAATGAGGTGCCAGATATTCTTCATTCAGGACACGTCCATATTATAGATGTTCAGAATTATCGGGGAACTTTAATAGTTAATTCAGGCGCATGGCAGGCGCAGACCAAATTTCAGCAGACTGTTGGTATTGTTCCAACTCCTGGAATTGCAATTTTAATTAATCTAGCCACTCTTCAACCATTTCAAATGGATTTCAATCAACTAAATTATATCTAACGTAGAAAGAAATGGATCATCTTTTAAGGCTTCTTTAATAGTTAATGTCGAAACTGTAATTTTAATTCTTTGTGATCTACCATATCGCCCTTGACTTACCACATTGCTCGTTATCAGACCAAGTTGATCGAGTTCGCTTATTATTTGTGTTATCCGGCGTTGTGTAAGCGGTTCTTGCTCACCATGTTTACATAACGACGAATAAATTTCATATACTTCTCCAGTATTTCCATTCTTTGACTTAATAATTGACAATATCACGAGTTTAGTATGAGTGGTTGAATTTTTTAGAACTTCATAATTTGTATCTTTTTCAATTTTGTCTTGAGCTAATCGGATATGTCTTTCCTCTACTTTTGATGCCCTTTCTCTTTCTGCAATTTCGGCACCAACTCTTAATAAGTCAATTGCTCGTCTAGCATCACCATTTTCCTTTCCAGCCATTGCTGCGCATAGATTTATTGCAGCCTCTGATACAGCATCATCATGAAATGCAAGATGAGATCTATCTATTAAGATCTTTTGCAATTGTTCTACAGTATATGGATTAAATACCATCTCTTCTTCACTTAAACTGCTTCGAACACGTGGATCAAGTTTATCTTTAAATGTAAGACTGTTAGATATACCAATTAAGCTGATAAAACCCCCTTCAGAGATCCGCTCATTTGCCCTAGTAAAATTATATAGAATATCATCACCATTTTTATCTACTAGCGAATCGATCTCATCCATTACCAATACAACATGAAATTTTTTACTTTGAATAAAATCAAGAATTCTATCTGTAGCTTCACCAATTGAAAGCCCAGTAAAATGTACTTGCAACCTCTTTTCTGCTTTATTAATTCCCATATCCTCAGCAATTTCATAAAGAACTTTGTAAGCCGTATTTGCAGTTTTCGCGTTAATAAATGGCACTATTACGTTTATTCCAACATCCTTTGCTTTCTTACGTAAACGTTCAATTACATTTTTAGCTACTGCTGTTTTTCCTGTACCAGGTTTACCAAAAAGTAATAGATTAGATGGTCTTGCTCCTCTTAAAATTACAGATAATGCCTGTGCAATCGATTTAGTTTCATCGTTTCTAAATGGAAGAGTTTCAGGTACATAATCTATCGTAAGTGTTCGCCGATTTTTAACCAGCATTTTTCCCGTTGTAGCCCTTTCAAAAATACTATCAAGTGAGTCGTCACTCAAAATGATTCACCGATAAGTGGTCGGAGACACACACCCCTATCTTTCCTATCCAACATTCTGAACTTTAATCTATAATGAGTTCTATTTTTATTTTTAAATGGTTGAATCAATAAATATTGATAAATGAATTAAATGTTTACAATATATCTTAAGGTTACATAATATGGGTTACAATAGAAACAATGGGGTGGTGATACATATTCACAACTTAACAGCTTATTAACAAATCCTGGATAGGAATAGTAAAGAAGCCAGAATACAACCCCTTTATTTCCAGTGGAGCGTTAAGATGAATATTAACAATGTTAACATCACATATTACAACCCCTTTATTTCCAGTGGAGGTAAAAAACGGCTGTCCATTACCATGTAATTATTAACAAAACACCAATAATGCAAATCATTGATTCACCTCAAAAGATGCAAGGAACGAACTATCTTGTTATCATGACTATATGCCGTAGTGTTAAGTGTTAACTTGTTAAGTGTTAAAGCTAATCAATATTCTCAAGACGAAAAGGAGCCTAGAAAATCAAGTGTGTCAAAAGGTTAAGCATTTAAGAACAAGAGATTATCTGCAAAGAATATGAAGTCTTATTTCACTCTCATGATTTTATATTTATTATTGAAACTCTGAATTATCACGCTGCTGTCTAGAATGAAGGTCTATAATATGATGCGAAGTATTCTCATTTCCAAAATTACTATCTTTGTCAGACGGTAGGTTTATCTTTACTCGACCTGCGTATGTAATGGTATATTTGTAAGGTCTACTATTACTTTGTCTATCTACCAGATGTAATTCGTATAATCGCTTCATTAGGCGCGAGGTATGTTCACGTGTTCTTCCTATTGAAAATTGTATCTCACGTGAACTTCTGGGTCTCTCATTTAACAGCTTTAATATGTATTCCATAGTACCATTCTGTACATCCTTGAGGCTGGCTTTTGTATCTGCAGAAGTTAAACGTTGAACGATAGGACTTATGTGTTCCTCTTGTGGTACAGATGTGATGTGTGCTTGCTGTGCTTGTGACATTTCATGTGATGTATCATAGTGAGTGTGATGTTTCGTATCAATATCGCTAGATTTTTTACGTAATTCTAAGTCCTGGTAATCTAATTCTCGTAATTCAAAGTTATCAATTCTAACACGTAACCCTACGACTATGTCCTCAATGTGTTTTAACCTACGAGAATATTCGGACACAATCGCCTCTATTACAGGTTCCTTGTCATCCTCATTCGAGTTATATAATTGCCTGCCTCTGTTATATAAAATCATGAAAGATGCAGCAATGCTAAATGAAATCACTATGGATGTCACATAATCCCAGTTGAGCATGGCTAAATTGACCATAATGTCACAATGATATCAACAAGTCCGTGATTTATGTTATTCTAAAAAAAGATTCACACGTTACACATTTTATTTAGCGCGTTTTCAAGAGTAAATATCACGCTCTCCATACGCTTTTGATCTGTGACATCACTTCTGTCTCCTCTTGGAATCACATCCAGTTTCTTAGAGAGTGCCTGAAGAACAGAAAGTGATTGGTGATCTATCGCTCCTATGTATTGTAGCAACAATATACTATATAGAATACTAACAATCTTGTGTCGACACTGCCTTAGTTGTCTATAATATGCTCCCCTGCTTATGCTGATCATATTTTTTTTGGTAGTCAGACGTTTGTAAATAATATACGTTTGTCTTTCTGTAAATAAAGAATTTGTAAGAATATCCTCATAGATTTTGTTAAAATGCATTTCTTCTGGGAGCATAAAGCCATACAGATCTGTATTGCTGCTTAATAAAAGTATTATCAGACGACTATCAAGAAAAAGAAGATGAACATATACTACTGTAAATTATATAACTTGAGTCCAAAAGCTATATCGGCTAAAACATATGCAAACTTGAGTCTTGATATTGAAAATATATCAACATAGTCTAGAGATTTATAAAATACGGTAATATTATAATAATTTAACAAGCAAAAGGATGTAATATCCAGAAAAACGAGATGCACTTCTATGCAGAAGTATATTGCTAATAGGCTTACAGCAATAACAAATGTCAATATAAAGGAACTATTTTTGTTGATACTACTGTTATATCTAAAGTTCATAGGAGTAAGAAGATACTCTCTTTAAAAGTTGTAAATCAAGAGTAAATTGTAAAAGGAGATTATATTATATACATTAATAGCAATGATATATAGAACTATAAATATTGCAGAACTTCTATGTATAATAAGGTAGAGGATTATATTCGTAATGAAATTAAAAAATATGGTACATTGTGCTTCCCACTAATAGACTCTGAAAATCAATTGGATGCAGGTTTGATTGCTAAAAAGGCTGAAAGCTTGGGTGCTTCTGCTGTCTTAGTAGGTGGATCCTCTGTAATTGATCAGCTTGAACTTGCAGAAATGGTTTCACATATCAAATCATTAATCAAAATTCCTGTCATATTGTTTCCGGGAAATGTTACTGGCGTATCACCTAAGGCTGATGCTATTTTATTCAGTTCCTTACTCAACTCTGAAAGTCCATACTTTATTACTGAGGCGCAAGCCTTGGGAGCTCTTGCAGTAAAAAAATATGGAATCGAACCATTGCCCACTGGATATCTGATTATTGGTGAAGGCACTACCGCTTGGTTTATGGGTCAAGCTCGTGGAATTCCTTTTGATAAATCAAGAATTGCTGTCATGTACTCTTTGGCAGCACAATATTTAGGTATGAGATTTTTGTACCTGGAGGCAGGCTCAGGTTCTATTCGGAGTATTGCCCCTCAAATGATATCGAGTGTAAGAAAATACTATAAGGGGATCCTAATTACAGGTGGAGGTATTCGTACACCCCAAACTGCAAAGGAGATAGCTGATGCTGGAGCGGATATTATTGTAATTGGTACTATTATTGAAAAAGGGGGGGAGTGGGAAAATATACTGTCTTCCATTATCGATGCCATTCGGAGGTAATGTGATTAATGACAATGATACATGACGCCGAACCCTGTTTAAAAGGAATACCTATGCCACAGTATTATTTAAAATATCATCACGACATTTTAAAAACGGTACAAAATAGCTTTGAGTTAGCAACCAGAGCACGCAAATTGGGACTAGATATTTCAGATGTTGTAGAACCAAAAATTGCCTACGATTTGGCAGATAGAGTTGCAAAAATGCATAATATTGATATTGCAGATAGATTGCGCACTCTGCTTTCGCATACTACTAAAGAAAAGGCTGCACTTAAAATTGCTGAAGAGATTGCCATCGGAGAATATGGTGCTGGTGATATACAAACCAGATTAAATAATGCCGTTCGCGTAAGTCTGGCTATCGTCACAGAAGGTGTAACAGTTGCTCCTCTTCAAGGAATTGCTGATGTAAGATTAAAGAATAACATGAATGGCACTCAGTATCTTTCGATATCATTTGCTGGTCCTATAAGATCTGCAGGAGGAACTGAGGCGGCACTTACAATGTTAATAGCAGATCATGCAAGAAGAGTCATCGGTGTGTCCAAATACATTGCAAATTCATATGACGATGAGACAGGAAGATTCGTTGAAGAACTAAGAATATATGAACGCGAAGTAGGAAATTTTCAGTTTAAAGTATTAGATGAAGATGTGGTTAAATGCATAATGAATTTACCAGTAGAGCTCGATGGCATGGACACAGATCCAGTTGAAGTTGCTGGTCATAGAGGGATGAAGAGAATTTCTACTAATAGAGTACGTGGCGGCGCTCTGAGAGTGATGAACGATGGTTTAATAGGTAGAAGTAGAAAGTTGCTTAATCTTGTTGAAATATTAAATCTAGATGGTTGGGATTGGTTCAAGGAACTCAAAGGAGCGGTTCAGACAGGTGATGATGATGCCGTACATCATAGAATGTCTGAAGTCATTACCGGTAGACCTGTGCTTTCGATGACAAAGAAAATCGGAGGATTCAGGTTAAGATATGGCCGATGTTATAATACAGGATTTGCAACGGTTGGAATTCATCCAGCCGTACCTATATTGCTAAACGATGCCATTGTAGTAGGAACACAAATTAAAATGGATATGCCCGGAAAGGCATCAACTATTGCGCTTGTAGATAATATTGAGCCTCCAATTGTCAGACTTTGTGATGGAAGTGTATTACAGATATCAACAACAGAACAGGCTGTAAGAATGCAACCGAGAATTGAAAAAATACTTTATCTAGGCGATATTTTGATAAGCTATGGCGATTTTCTCGAAAATAATGCTCATCTACCTCCTACTAGCTACGTAGAGGAAGTATGGGCTTTGCAGTTGCATTCAAAACTATTGACATTGCCTTTTTCTTCCCTAACTCAGCTTACAGAAAATATAACCAAAGACAGATTAATTCAATTATCAAAGGAACCTCTCCTAATATTTCCAACAATTGATGAAGCATTTAAAATTGCCAAACACCTAAATATTCCGCTTCATCCAAAATATTCATTCTACTGGGATTCAATCACTATAGATGAGGTATTATTGATAAAGAAAAAATTTGCTGAATATCAGCAAATGCAGCCTTCACTTAACAGTGTTGACACAAATAACATGCCTTCTTCTTGTTTACTTAATGATGACTCAAGGTTAAAAGATATTTTAGAACGATTAGGTGTTATTCATTCACTAGCAAATGAAAGTAAGATTATTAAACTTGACAACCTTGACCAAGTTTATTCTCTATCCAAATTATTGGTCCTTGAACAACAAGAAGAATCAACAAAGGCATTATCACCCCAATTTCAAGAGATAGATATTAGAGCAAAAGATGCCATTGAATATATTTCGAAAACATCGAGTATTGAGGTCAAGCCAAAATTTGCTTCATCGATCGCGGTAAGGGTTGGACGCCCTGAAAAGGCTGCAGAACGTAAAATGAAACCGCCTGTCCATGTGTTGTTTCCTATTGGCTCACGGGGCGGTGTGACACGGGATATATTGAAAGCAGCCAAGGATGAATCATTTTTTACTGAGCTTGCGAATAGGCTTTGCACTAATTGCAACCTTCCTTCTGTAGGGACACATTGTCGTAATTGTGGCGGTCTCACTCCTTTACGCAATTTGTGTATAATTTGCAGAGATGAAATTGGAGACTATCTTAATAATAAACAATGCCATAGATGTGGTAGAGAGGGTAAAACTTACTCGCCAATTAGTTATCCATTACAAGCAATACTTGAAAAAGCCCATCAGAAACTTGACATTAAGGCTACCGAACCACTTAAGGGCGTCAAGATCCTTATGAGCAAGGATAAAGCAGCTGAGCCATTAGAAAAGGGAATTCTAAGACAAAAATATGATCTGTATGTTTTCAAGGATGGTACTATCAGATTCGATGCTACCAACGAGCCTCTGACTCACTTCAAGCCAAAATGGGCAATGATTAGCATCGAGAAATTAAGGGAATTGGGCTATAATAGAGATCATCTTGGTATGGAATTGACGTCTACAGATCAGTTGGTAGAACTATTGATGCAGGATGTAGTAATACCTTTAGATGCCGCTAAGCATTTGCTTAATGTTGCCAAGTTTATCGACGAGGAGCTTGTAAAATTATATGGACTTGAACCTTTCTATAATGCATCCTCGTTAGAAGACCTTGTAGGACACCTAATAGTTGGACTGGCACCACATACGTCTGTGGGTATTATAGGAAGAATTATAGGTTTTACAGACTCGCAAGTCTGTCTTGCATCTCCTATATGGCATTCTGCAAAACGCAGAGATTGTGATGGTGATGCAGATTCTATAATGCTACTAATGGACGCATTCATAAATTTTGCTTATGGGTTTTTGCCAGATAAAATCGGGGGACTTATGGATGCTCCATTATTGATTCAGCCAGTAGTATTACCATGTGAAGTACAAAGACAGGCTCATAATATTGATGTAGTTCATATTTATCCACTAGAGTTTTATGAATCAACTTGGAAGCAGCTCAAAGCGGGAAGCTTGGTCGCCAAAATAGAACTCATTAAAAATAGGATTGGGACTGAAAATCAATTTTTCAGCTATGCATTCACACATTCTACAGGTTTGCTAACAACCAATGGTAACCGAAGTGCATATTCTAGACTCAATACCATGGAAGAAAAATTGGATATGCAGATATCTACTGCAAAATTAATCAATGCAGTAGATCCTGACGAAGTAGTATCTATGGTACTTATGACCCACATTTTACCAGATATTATGGGTAATATGCGTTCATATTCTTCACAATCTTTCAGATGTAGTAAATGTGGAGAAAAGTATCGTAGAATGCCCATCATGGGTAAGTGTATTGAATGTGAAAATGAACTTTTGCAAACAGTCACTAGAGGTTCAGTTGAAAAATATATTGGTATAGCATTAGATCTGTGCAACAGATTCAGAGTCAACGATTATTTACGAAGTAGAGTTGAATCTCTAACAATGGAGTTAAAGTTGATCTTTAAAGAGCAAAAGAAAGAACAGTGTACTATGGTCGAATTTATGAGCTAAGTTAGTTTTTATCTAATACACTAATGTGAAAATAATTTTACCATTAAACCGTGCCATAACTGCACTTAATATATGCTCCAGCTTTTAAGTTAAGTTCCAAACAACCGAACAAATTTAATTTTTCTATAATAAAGGCATAACAAAACTAGAGAGATAATGTTACTAGTATGGAATAATATATACTTAGATTTCTCTGCACCTGAACTTCACTGAACCGACAAGACAAATACAAAGCTATAGATACCTACTATTTTTTCTGAATAGTATTTTTACCAATGAAACATTAATGCCAAAATATCATTTGAGTCTAATACTAAAACTTCCCCGTTTACAGATCCATATATGAATATATCTACTACTGTCTGCCACTAACTAGAGTTATGTACTCATAGGCGCCAATCGCATTATCAAATGCATACTCCACTCTTTGGAATTGTTTTCTAAAGTCAATAACATCTTTTGATACTATGCGAGGATCCTGCATGTCTACTACTACACGTTTTATCAAACTAGCGATCTCCGTCATTTCGCTTTCCTTCATTCCTAATCTAGTTATTTCAGAAACACCTATTCTTATTCCACTTGGATGCATATAATGCCGTCCTGCCTTGATATCTCCAGGTAGTAGTTGTCTATTCAAAATTATGTTGGCCTTTTCCAGATTCCTTTCAATATTGCCGCCGTCACCAAACTTTGAAACATCTACTGCCATTTGATGTGATGCGGTATATCCTCGTTTTTCACCCAATACTCCAAAACCATATTTGACTAGACTTTCTGCAAGTGCCTTGGCATTTTTAATCACCTGCTTTGCATATTCCTTTCCAAATTCTAATGATTCAGCTAGTGCAATAGCCTTTCCAGCAACATGATGTAAATGATGACTACTTGTATTACCTGGAAAAATCGCTTTTTTGATCGCATCTGCATGTTTTTCCAATGACACAATAATTCCACCCTGTGGTCCCCACAGAGTCTTATGTGAGCTCATTGTCATGGAATCTGCCCCTTCCCCTAATGGATCCTGAAACTCTCCTCCAGCTATCAACCCAGCGACATGGGCTCCATCATAATTAACATAGATGTTACGATCATGCATAAAATCAGACAATTCTTTTACCGGATGCGGAAACAGGAATAAACTTCCTCCAAACATTGCTATCTTTGGTGCCTTGCCATCACGAATCATTTCTTCGATCCTTCTTTTTGTGGCATCAATCTCTATTGTCATCTCTTCCTTTGAAAAAGGATAGTGTTCTATATTCAATCCATGTACAAGACCTGCAGTGCCAAAGTGTTCTCTCTTTCCGTGAGAAATATGTCCACCACTAGGAATAGAGGCAGCCATCATGTAATCGCCAGGATTTGAAAAAGCAGCATAAATTGCAAGATTTGCAACTACCCCTGAGGTAGCTCTACAATCGGCAAATTCTGCTCTAAAAAGTTTTTTCGCTAAATCATTACAAATTATCTCAACCTGATCTATGTAAGTACAACCAGCGTAAACCCTCTCGCCTGGCCATCCTTCTGCGTATCTATTTCCAAAGTCAGATAATATTGCCTCCCTTACCGCTGGGCTTGGTATATTTTCACTTGCAATAAGTGGGATTGATTTATTGAACCAGTCATGATGTTCTCTCATTAACCTTAATACTTTATCGTAAAAATCTTTTGCACTCATCTAAATATGTCAATCTTCCAGTTCTTCCTAATTTAAAATATCGCATACGATAGTCAATACGCTTTTGCAACTAAATCGCTTTAACTTTTACTTATAGGAAAAAATAATAATCTGTATATGCTATGATATCATTAGATATAAATGGGAATTGTCGGAGTAATTTGGAGATGTCCATCTTGTAACCTTGATGCTGGTGGTAGCATGGGTGAATTAAAAAATCATATAAAAAATATTCATGTCAAGAACGAAGCTCAGCAAGGCAATGATAATAATGCATCACAAAAAGCATCGGTAGCTTTTTAGTTTAATGATTTGTCACTATATTAAAAATATTAATAATGCTTAATGCTGAAAATATCGCATATACTTATTTTAAATGATGCATACTGAAGAGTATGTAAAAATTCCATCTGATCCCACTTGTTTATTTGATTATCAAATACCTCATATACAAATAGTTATGAATGAAGATATTGCAATTTGTTTTGTATGGTCAATGTGCCGCTTAAGATGTAATTGCGATTATTCATAACGGTGGTGCAACAATATATGACAATCCTGATTTGTCGCCACTGTGGAAAAACTGCATGTAATAGCGATCTGTCGGGCTATATCTTTCATAATTTCAGTTAGGAAATTTGCAACTTGATCTACATTTATTATTATTAATTGATGTCATCACCTTATATTATATAAATTGACCGATTATTTTTCGCCACTTTGATGCTTGTGTTATGTAGTGTACATGTCATAACCAATCATTTAGGAATTTTACCTTGTATTACAATTGTTATAGTACTCATGGACGTGCTATGTGGATATATTAAGTAGGATATTCAGATTTGTTTGATAATTTCAATACACATGTGAACAAATTTGCATTAATCTTGTTAGTCATTATCTTAGTATTACTATGTGAAAGTTATGAGGTCGCAATGATTATTCAAAAGATCTATGTTAAAAGTTAATAATATAGAAAAATGTTACATTCAAATTATTTTTAGGATTGTTTAATCTACTATTCTGTAGTGAATATGCTGATCAATATATGATATATGTGAATGAATTGATAGTTATGTATTAATAATTTAATAAATGTAAAGCTTTATGGCAATCTTTATACAACTTATATAGTTTTTGGTATCCTCCTGTGCTATTCTAGGCAAAGTCAATCTAGGCTTTATGCCAATCATTTTATACACCGCTCTTTTTATTCTGCCTAACTATTTGCATTCCCATGGAAGCATATTGTGTTAAATGCAAATCAAAAAGATCAATGAATGATGAGAAAAAAGTCACAATGAAAAATGGAAAGCCTGCAACGCAGGGAATTTGTTCTGTATGCGGAACAAAAATGTTCAAAATAGGCAAGTAAATATCTCTCTTACATTTTTTCTTTTGACTGCATTATCTTACAATCTGTACTGCTATCTTATATGTTTATTACATCTTAACATAACCATAATATTTCCCCACAAACTATTAGAATGATTGATAATAATTCGGAACCTTGTTAAACGATACGAGAACTTGATCGCAGTTGATGGACTAAATCTTGACATACATGAAAACGAAATTTTTGGACTCCTGGGCTCAAACGGTGCCGGTAAAACAACTATAATACATATGCTCGCAACCTTGCTTAAGCCTACCTCTGGTACCGCTATTGTAAATGGTTATGATATTATAAAGGAGTCCTCTAAAGTAAGAACTAGTATAGGTATTGTATTTCAGGCTCCAAGCAGCGATGATATGCTTACAGGATATGAAAATTTAAAACTTAGTTCTTTATTATATGGTGTGCCTAGGCATACTAGGGAAAATCGTATAGCCGAGGTATTGGAACTAGTAGGACTGACTGAAAGAAAGAACGACCAAGTCAAGAAATATTCTGGTGGAATGCGCAGAAGGTTAGAGATTGCAAGAGGCCTTATACATAAACCAAAGGTAATTTTCCTCGATGAGCCAACATTGGGCCTTGATCCAAGTAGCAGAGAATCAATGTGGAAGTATATACAACAATTGGTAAAGGAAGAAAAGATTACTATAATATTAACAACACATTATATGGAAGAGGCAGATATGTTATGTGATAGGATTGGAATTATAAATAAAGGAAAAATAATTGCATTGGACACACCCTCAAAATTAAAATCTATGATTGGGAGTGATATTATAAAACTCAAAGCAAAACAAAACAATCCAGATAATATTGAAACACTAAAGCGCTTTACATTCGTACGTAAAATTGAATATGTGAACGACGATACTTTTTTTACTTTATCTGTCGACAATGCTAAATACAACATTCCAATTATTTTAGAACAGATTGATACCGAATCAGTGGAATATAAAACTGCTACATTAAATGATGTATTTCTCCATTTCACGGGACAGAATATTAAAGAACAGCCAGAGGGAGGCTTTATGGAAAGATATGCAAAATATGATTAGTAAAATGAAGTGTTATTTAGTAGAATTTAGTGATAAGTTCCGCGAGTAGTCAATAATATCGTAAAGAAATTTAAATATATGATTTATACGCCAAAGTACCATTTCTTATCTATGGTAATCTCTGTTATATGGTAAAACTGAAGCCTTGTATGAATAGCATATGAATCACTATTCATATCTCTTTGCGCATTTTCTGAAAAATTACTGTACATTTAAAAGAGGTTACCCTACTGACTCTTAAAAGGGGCTATCGTCTAGCTTGGTCTAGGATACCATCTCCTATAAAAGAGGTATAGGCCTGGGGCGCTGGCGGTCGTGGGTTCAAATCCCACTGGCCCCATGTCAATCTTGTCACTTTATTAGGACCCATATCAATATATCAATTAAGTTGCAAATCAATTCTGATACAAAGACAACTACTATCAACGCTACAAGTACACTGGCACTAGGACAAGAACCAGAACAACAGCTAAGACCGTACTCTATGTTCAAATACTCTATTAGATCTGAACTAACTCGAAAATATTATGAGAGAAAGATTAAGAAGGTTCTTAGATTTTATCCAGTTTGAAGTTGAGGTCAAAGAAACTGAAAAAAGATTAAACGACTGGCAGAAATAGGGAAGAATGACACTAATTGGATATTAAATCGTATAATACGTTTTTTGCAGTTTCAGAAAGAAAGGGTAGAGAATAAAGAGATAACTGCTGCTACTTTAAGGAATCTTGTAAAATCATTTAAAACCTTTTGCGATAGTGCTGATCTGAACATTCCATGGAAGAAGATAACTAGAGGCTTACCAAAAGGAAGACAAGCATCAAATGATAGGGCACCGACCATAGAAGAAATTCGTAAGCTAATTGATTATCCTGATCGGAGAATCAAGCCAATTGTTTACACAATGGTTTCTTCGGGTATTCGACTGGGTGCATGGGATTTATTACAATGGAAACATGCGATTCCTGTAACTGAAGATAATAGAGAAAAAATTGTTTGTGTCAAGCTAATTGTTTATGCTGTAGATATAGAAGAATATTATACTTTCATTACTGCTGAAGCATATAGTGCGTTAAAGGAGTGGATGGATTTTTGTGCTTCTTATGGAGAAAAAATAACCGGGGAATCATGGTCAATGCGGGATTTATGGCAAACAACGAATATGAACTATGGTGCTAAATGGGGTCTTGCAACTAATCCAAAGAGGCTTAAAAGTACTGGTATTAGAAGAATAATAGAACGTGCACTATGAGAACAAGGGATTCGTGAACTACTTAAGGACGGCGAAAAGCGTCATGAATGGAAGGCAGCCCATGGTTTTCGCAAATTCTACAAATCAAGAGCAGAGCAGGTAATGAAACCAATAAATGTTGAGATTACTATGGGTCATGATATTGGAATATCTACAAGTTATTACAAACCAACAGAAAGGGAGGTATTGGACGATTACCTTAGAGCTCAAGATTTACTAACAATCAACGCGGATAAAATAATACTTCAAAAACAGGTTACAGAGTTAAAAGAAAAAAGCAAAGATAATGAGTATGTTATTAAGGGAAAGTTACATGAAAAAGATATGCAGGTTGAAGCCTTGACAAAGAAGCAAGAAGAAATGGAAATCAAATTCCAAAAGATACTTGCAAAATTAGACACTGGAAAGTTGGGTTAGTCAATATAACACAGAATCTTTGATTTTTTTAGAAATCCACAATAATATCATACAATGTATGATAGTTGGCTTGCACACCAACAAGTAGAAACCATGAATGCAATCATGAAAAAGAAAAAATATTTCGTTATCTTCTTACATTTGTGATAGACATCATTTCGTCAAATTGATTATACATTTGCAATAGGCGTAAACCTTTTTCTGTTGTTCTAAACAGTTGTGTTTCATCTTCATATTCTAACACGTCATTTTGTAACAAAACTGTTAGATATTCTTTCAGCTGTGCATACGACAGAAATGCTTTGTACATTATTTTTGTCTTGGTAGCTCCACCATTTGCTGCTTCTAGAATTAACCCAACTATGTCAGTTCTGCTTCTATATTTCATAAGAATGTTTTATTAGATCTGCTATATATGAGGAGCCGTACTTTCGATCATTTTATTTGAT
>Ga0126310_10000171_pt1 | contig 19155 bp, 17 predicted proteins | sample Plot60_FD_92540 | JGI IMG/M metagenome (GOLD analysis project Ga0126310, IMG submission 92540) | Serpentine soil microbial communities from UC McLaughlin Reserve, CA, USA - Plot60 | ecosystem: Environmental > Terrestrial > Soil > Grasslands | place: USA: UC McLaughlin Reserve, Lake County... | reverse complement strand
GGTTGCGGGAGTCTGCCTTCGCCAAGATGAGGAGTCGGCACGCTTGTCCTTGACTGAGATGACGTCGTTACTGCTAGGTAGCCCTAGGGTAAGGGACTACGTCGCGGAGACTAAGTGCTGTCGCGAGGCGGCACTCTGACGGGCAGCCAGCAGATTCGCCTCCTTCGTCGCTCGCGAACAGAGCCCAGCCTCCAGGTAGCACAACCGCGAGCTCCTCCAGTAGGCGAAGCAGGCTGCCCGTCATAGTGACGGCGGGATACGCTGCCAGTTGTGGCACGTCTCGACCGCATGCGCGAGTTCGTCGATCGGCTGCACCCGTCGGGACTGCTCTATGCAACCTATGAGCATCGGCTCATCGCTGAGCTCGACCCTAATAGGCTGCCGCGCCACGTCGCCGTACTGGCCGATGGGAATCGCCGATGGGCGCGAACCAATGCTCCTGGCCAGCCGCTGGTAGCCGGCTATCAGGCTGGCGCAGACAAGCTCAAGGAATTCGTAGGGTGGTGTGACGAGATTGGGATCCCGGTCGTCACGCTCTGGGTACTGTCGACCGACAATCTTTCCCGCAGCCATCGAGAGGAGATCGAACCACTGCTCGGGGTGATCGAGCACATGGTGAGCGATCTTGCTGCGACCCGACGTTGGCGGGTGCATCCGGTGGGAGCGCTGGATCTGCTATCCGATCAATCGGCAAAGCGGCTCAAGATGGCTGATCGAGATACCGCGGACATCAACGGGATGCTGGTCAATATCGCCGTCTCCTACGGCGGGCGGCATGAGTTGCGCGACGCCGTCCGGTCCCTGCTTGCCGAGCACGCCAAGAACGGCACGTCCATCGACGACCTTGCCCACACCCTCGACATCGAGCACATCGCGGAACACCTCTACACCAAGGGCCAGCCCGACCCTGATTTGATCATCAGGACGTCTGGAGAGCAGCGGCTGTCCGGCTTTTTGATGTGGCAATCGGCGCATAGCGAGTTTTACTTCTGTGAGGCGCTGTGGCCGGACTTCCGGAAGGTCGACTTCATCCGGGCGCTGCGCTCGTACGGTCAGCGGGAGCGCCGCTTCGGTCACTGACGCGGAGTTTCGCCAATATCACCGAGGGTAGATTCCCGCCAGTGGGCGTGGACGAGCCCCACGCCCGGTCGAGGGAGGCAACAGATGTCAACCGTCAACCGCGTCCCCGCCTCAGCGCCGTCATCGGTGCGCAAGGTGATTGTGGCAAGCCTGATCGGCACGTCACTGGAGTGGTACGACTTCTTCATTTACGGGACCGCCGCAGCTTTGGTCTTCAACAAGATCTTCTTTCCAAGCTTCGAGCCGCTGGTCGGCACGTTGCTTGCCTTCACCACCTACGCCGTCGGCTTCATTGCCCGGCCGCTCGGTGGGTTGATCTTCGGCCACTACGGCGATCGGATCGGCCGTAAGAACGTCTTGGTAGTGACCCTGCTGTTGATGGGCGTTGCAACATTTGCCATTGGCCTGATGCCGACGTACGCGAGTATCGGTGTCTGGGCGCCGATCCTGCTGGTAGTGCTCCGCTTCGTGCAGGGTCTCGGCCTGGGCGGCGAGTGGGGCGGTGCGGTGTTGATGACGCTGGAGTCGGGCGCTTCGCACCGGCGAGGTCTTAACGCCAGCTGGCCACAGGTCGGTGTTCCGCTCGGCCTGCTACTGGCCAACGGAGTCCTATCGCTGATGGGCGCGCTGACGAGCGAACCCGCGTTCTTGAGCTGGGGCTGGCGGGTGCCGTTCCTGCTCAGCGGCTTGCTGGTGCTTGTGGGCTTATGGATCCGGATGACGATCGCCGAGAGCCCACTGTTCCGCGAAGTAGAGGAATCACACACCCAGGCCGGTGCGCCGATCCTGGAGGTGCTGCGACGCTACCCCAAGCAGGTGCTGCTTGCGGTCGGCGCCCGCGTCGGCGTCGATGTCGCGTTCTACACCTTCGTGCTGTTCATCACCACCTACGTCGCCACCTATCTCAAACTGCCCCGGAACTACGCTCTGAACGCGGTGCTCATCGCCGCTGCCGTCCAGGTCGTGTTGATCCCGTTCTTCGGCAGTCTGTCCGACCGGTTCGCGCGCCGGCCTGTTTACCTGGCCGGGGCGATCGGCGCTGCAATCTGGGTCTTCGTCTTCTTCATCCTGCTTGACACAGGTCAGTTCTGGCTGATCGTGCTTGCTGCGGTAATTGCACTAGTCCTTCATGCGGCGATGTACGGTCCGCAGGCGGCTTTTATCTCCGAGATGTTTCCAACCAAGGTTCGATACACCGGCGCATCGATGGGCTACCAGCTGGCCGGCATTTTCGGCGGGGCGCTCGCGCCGATCATCTCCGTAGCCTTGCTCGACCGATTCGACACCTCGGTCGCCGTGTCCCTGTACGCGGTAGCGATGCTTCTGATCACCATCGTCTGTGTGCTGCTGGCACCGGAGACATCGAAGATCGACCTGCACGCTGACCCCGTGACTCAACCGACGGACGCACGGTGAGCTTGCCGTCCGCAGCACCCTTCGTCGACCTCAACAGCGACCTCGGCGAGGGCTTCGGCATTTGGACGCTGGGCGATGACGACGCGCTTTTGGACGTGATCACTAGCGCCAACATCGCCTGCGGCTTCCATGCTGGAGACCCGAACATCATGCGCCGAGTTTGCGACACCGCTGTCAGCCGGGGCGTTTCCATCGGCGCTCAGGTCAGCTATCGCGACTTGGCCGGTTTTGGCCGGCGCAGCATCGATGTCGATCAGGCGAGCTTGATCAACGACGTGATCTATCAAATTGCTGCGCTGGATGGGTTCGCCCGCGTCGCCGGCTCACGGGTGCGGTATGTCAAGCCGCATGGAGCCCTTTACAACCGGACCGTGCACGACGAAGATCAGGCGGCGGCCGTGGTGGCCGCGGTAGTTGCGTACGACCTGAGGCTTCCAGTGCTCGGCCTGCCGGGGTCTGCACTGCTTCGCCATGCTGAGCAATCGGGGTTACGGACTGTCACCGAGGCCTTCGCTGACCGTGGATACACCGCCCAAGCCACTCTGGTTCCGCGATCGCAACCTGGCGCGCTGCTAGACGACCCAGCCATGGTGGCCCAGCGCATGGTCGATATGTTGATCACCGGCCGGATGCGATCAGTCGATGGGGTCGAGATTGTCGTATCAGCGCGGTCCATCTGCGTCCACGGAGACTCTCCGGGTGCTGTGGCCATGGCAGTGGCGGTGCGGAAGGCGTTGGCTGAGGCGGGCGTCGAAATCCAAGCCTTCGCGCCATGACTGAGCACCGCACCCTGTTGAGTTGCGGTGAGCATGCGGTGCTGGTCGAAGTTGGCGGATTGGACGAGGTGCTGGCCTTCACCGATGCGGTCCACAAGGCGGTGGCAGGGGGAGTCGCGGGATTGGCGCACGTCGTTGACGTCGTTCCGGCCGCCACCACCGTGCTCGTGATAGCCGATGAGGAGGTTCCCATCGCTCCGGTACGGCAAGCTCTAGCCACCTTGTCGGTCGCCACTTCCGGACAAGTACCCGCAATCGAGCAAGTCATCGACATTCCGGTGCATTACGACGGCCCTGACCTCGCCGAGGTCGCCAGCCTCACTGGTCTCTCTGTGCCCGAGATCATCGCCGCTCATACCGGGAGTCAGTGGCGTGTAGCCTTCTGCGGCTTCGCACCAGGCTTCGCCTACCTGAGTTGGGGCGACCCGCGACTCGCGGTGGCCCGGCGTCGCGAGCCTCGTACCTCAGTTCCAGCCGGCAGTGTGGGCTTGGCCGGTGAGTTCACTGCCGTATACCCGCGGTCCTCACCTGGCGGCTGGCAGCTGATCGGCCACACCGAGACCATTGTCTTCGAGGTCGCCAGACAACCACCCGCCTTGCTGCAACCGGGCGTGGCGGTGCGCTTCGTCGAATTATCTGGAGCGAACGATGGCTCGTGACCGAGCGCTCGAGGTGCTGGAGACGGGGCCGCTCGCCCTCGTTCAAGATCTCGGGCGGGTGGGGTACGCCGCTATTGGCGTCGGGCCGTCGGGGGCCGCCGACCGAGGAGCATTCCGGCTCGGTGCCCGGCTGCTCGGCCAGTCGTATACCGCCGCGGCGCTCGAGGTCACGTTCGGCGGGCTGGCGCTCCGTGCCCACGGCGAAGTTCAGCTGGCTCTGACGGGCGCTCCAACACCGGCGGCCGTAGATCGGCACGACGTTGGCTATTTCGGCCCGTTCACCGTAGGCGACGGCCAGGTCCTGACGCTAGGTGTCCCTCAGGCTGGGCTTCGCAGCTATGTGTCCGTTCGAGGCGGGATAGACGTACCGACTGTTCTCCGATCCCGCTCGACCGACACGCTCTCGGGCTTAGGGCCGGCGCCGCTGAATACCGGGGACATTCTTCCGGTCGGTCCAGTACCGCCCGCCTACCCCAACGTTGACCTCGCCCCAATGCCACCGCTGTCGCGCGAAACCTGCGTTTTGCGTGCACTAGCTGGCCCGCGTGACGATTGGCTCGCCGATATTGGCGTTCTAGCTGTGACCATGTGGACCGTTTCGAGCCACAGCGATCGCGTCGGGATCCGCTTGACCGGCGAGCCGCTGCAACGTCATGCGGCACACGCAGCGGAGGAGTTGCCCAGCGAAGGTGTGGTGCGCGGCGCAATCCAGGTTCCACCGGCAGGGGAGCCGGTCATCTTTCTCCCCGACCATCCCGTGACGGGTGGATATCCAGTCGTTGCATGCCTCCTCGACCAGGATGTGGATCGGGCGGCACAGACAGTCCCGGGCCAGCAGATTCGCATCGTTCTCGTCCGGGAGCCAATCTGACGATCGCTGGTGAGCTAGCTCTTATGTGATCGCCAAGGGTGCCACCACGTGAAAATTCGCGGCGTGGCACTCGCCTTTGACCCCCTGCCGACGTACCGTCAAGATGCGGGACGCAGTAGGCGACCCCGCCTGGGAGGCGATGCATGCACCGTCACTCGACGGGTAGCGAACCAGCCAAGCTCGCTGCCAGTCAACTCTCCCGGCCAACCACGTAACGGTGGGGCCGGGCGCGGATCGCGTACGGCCCCCAAGAAGGGCAGTCCTGTGTCTTCTTCATCAAGCCGTCGCACCTACGTCGTCGACACCTCCGTCCTGCTGAGCGATCCTCACGCCATGCGGCGCTTCGACGAGCACGATGTGGTGCTACCCGTTGTGGTGATCACAGAGCTTGAGGGCAAGCGCCATCACAATGAGCTGGGCTACTTCGCGCGTACGGCGCTCCGTCACCTTGATGAGCTGCGGATCATTCACGGTCGCCTTGATGCTCCTGTTCCGGTCAACAATCTGGGCGGAACCATTCGCGTGGAGCTGAACCACAACGATCCTGCAGCGCTGCCCGACGGCTTCCGACTGGGGGACAACGACTCGCGCATTCTGGCGGTCGCTCTGAACCTCGCCGCCGAGGGATGCGCTGTCACGCTGGTTTCGAAAGATCTGCCGATGCGAGTCAAGGCCTCGGCCGTGGGTCTCAACGCCGAGGAGTACCGCGCAGAGCTGGCGGTCGAGACCGAGTGGACCGGGATGAGCGAGATCGACGTCGGTGGTGACGATATCGACCAGCTCTACGAGCAGGGGTCGCTTGAGTTGGATGAGGCTCGAGATCTTCTCTGTCACACCGGTGTCGTGCTGCTGAGTGGGAGCGCATCTGCCCTTGGTCGGGTGATGCCGAGCAAAGAGGTCAAGCTGATCAAGGCTGACCGCGATGTCTTCGGGATCCACGGCCGCTCGGCAGAGCAGCGGGTCGCCCTCGAGCTGCTACAGGATCAATCGATCGGCATCATCTCCCTCGGTGGCCGGGCAGGAACCGGAAAGTCGGCCGTGGCCTTGTGCGCCGGACTGGAAGCCGTTTTGGAACGGCACCAGCATTCCAAAGTCGTTGTCTTCCGTCCGCTGTACGCGGTTGGGGGTCAGGAACTCGGATACCTGCCAGGTACCGAAGGGGAGAAGATGGCGCCTTGGGCGCAAGCTGTCTTCGATACTCTCGGCGCGCTCACTACGAAGGCGGTGATCGAGGAAGTCTTGGCACGTGGTCTGCTCGAGGTGCTGCCGCTCACTCACATTCGTGGTCGCTCGCTGCACGACGCCTTCGTCATCGTCGATGAGGCGCAGTCCTTGGAACGCAACGTACTGCTGACGGTGCTGAGCCGGATTGGCCAGGACTCGCGCGTGGTGCTGACTCATGATGTTGCCCAACGAGACAACCTTCGGGTCGGACGGCACGACGGGGTAGTTGCGGTCGTTGAGAAGCTGAAGGGCCATCCGCTCTTTGCTCACGTCACGCTGACGCGCTCCGAACGGTCGCCGATAGCCGCTCTCGTGACCGAGATGTTAGAAGATGTCGCGATCTGAGCCGGTTTCGATGAATTAGACATCGAAAAGATCTCAAGATGATGACATTTGGATAACGACATGTGGCATCGTATTCCGCGTGCGTCGACTCGCTCAGCATGCCATAGTCGGGGTTGGCTTCTCAGCGTTTGTCGCAACAGCAGCGGTCGCTGGACTGAGTAGCCCCGGCGAACAGACCGCAGCCATTGCAGTGCCTGCCCCTATTGTTTCCATTTCAACACCCTCAGTTGCTGCCGTCGCTGAAGGCGCCTCCGGTGATGAACGCGCCGCTGAACGTGCGGCGGCCAAGACACGAGACAATCGCGACGCGTCCCGGGCGGCACTGATCGCTGCTAAGCACGCGGCCAAGCGTGCCAAATCTCTAGGTTTGGAGACCAAGGCGATTGCTGCCCAGCAGGCCAAGATCAAGGCCGAGCTAGCGGCCGCTGCCAAGAGGGCGGCCGAAGAGAAAGCTGCCCGGGAGCGGGCGCTGCGAAACCGTGGCTACGAGCCCGGCGTGACCGATCCTAAGGAGATCGCTCGGCAGATCCTGAAGAACAAGTTTGGGTACGGCTCAAACCAGTTCGACTGCTTCAATAACATCATCATGCGGGAGAGCATGTGGCGGGTGAACGCCACCAACCCGAGCTCCGGGGCGTACGGGATCCCTCAGGCGTTGCCTGGCTCGAAGATGGCGAGCGAAGGTAGTGATTGGCGGACCAACCCCGCCACCCAGATCATCTGGGGCATCAAGTACATGAAGGACCGTTACGGCAGCCCATGTTCCGCCTGGGGCTTCAAGAGTGCGAACGGCTGGTACTGACTGCAGCGCCTCTCCGCACTCGGCCACGAATGCAGCGGGATTCGGCGCTTTGGTGCTGCGTCTCTTCGCACTAGGCCGCGAACGTGTCCTGCGCTCCGCGGGAGGACATAGCGCACGGCGACTGCTGAGTTCAGACGGGCCGACGAGTCATGGCGAGAACGTCCAGCGCGGCGTCCAGCTGATCCTCGGTCAGCGCGCCGTTGTTGACAAAGCCGTTCTCGATGACCACCTCACGGATGGTCTTCTGCTCCTTCAGCGCTTGCTTTGCGACCGCGGCGGCATTTTCGTAACCGATGTAGCGGTTCAGTGGTGTGACGATCGACGGCGAGGATTCGGCGAGCTTCCTACAGTGCTCGATGTTCGCCTGGATGCCCATCACGCATCGATCGGCGAGCAGCCGGGTTACGTTGGCCAACAGCTGGATCGACTCCAGCAAGTTGCGGGCCATCACTGGAAGCATGACGTTGAGCTCGAAGTTGCCGCTCGCACCGGCAAACGCAACTGCGGCGTCGTTGCCGATCACCTGGACGCAAACCATCATGGTCGCCTCGCAGATCACCGGATTGACCTTGCCCGGCATGATCGAAGATCCCGGCTGCAGGTCCGGAAGTGAGATCTCGCCGAGCCCGGCCCGAGGGCCTGAGCCCATCCAGCGCAGATCATTGGAGATCTTGTAGATGCTCACCGCGATTGTCCGCAATACCCCAGAGGCTTCGACCAACCCGTCCCGCGCGCCCTGTGCCTCGAAATGATCACGTGCCTCGGTCAACGGCAGATCAGTCTTGTCCGCGATCAGGGAGATCACGGACTCGGCGAATCCCGCAGGCGTATTGATTCCGGTGCCAACTGCGGTCCCGCCAAGCGGCAGCTCAGCCACTCGCGGCAAGGCCGCATCCACGCGCTCCATGCCATAACGAATCTGGGCGGCGTAGCCGCCGAACTCCTGGCCGAGGGTAACCGGAGTGGCATCCATCAAGTGAGTACGGCCCGACTTGACGACCTCAGCGAACTCGGTGGCCTTGCGACCGAGCGCGTCAGCCAGATGACGAAGCGCCGGCAGCAGCGTATAGACGAGGTGGTAGGTCGCCGCAATGTGAATGGCGCTTGGGAAGACGTCATTGCTCGACTGAGAGGCATTGACATGATCGTTCGGATGCACAGATTCGCCCAGCTCAATCGTGGCTAGGGAAGCGATCACCTCGTTCGCATTCATATTGCTCGAGGTGCCGGATCCGGTCTGGAAGACGTCGAGGGGAAATTCGCTGTCATACCGGTTTGCCGCTACTTCGCTCGCGGCCTTGGCGATTGCATCGGCGTGCTCCTGGTTCAATACGCCGAGAGCTGCGTTGGTCTGAGCGGCTGCCTCCTTGATCAATCCGAGGGCTCCGATCAACTCTGAGTTGATCGGAACGCCGGAGATCGGAAAGTTCTCGACGGCGCGCTGTGTCTGGGCCTTCCACAAGGCTTTGGCCGGGACCTTCACCTCGCCCATGGTGTCGCGCTCGATGCGATGCTGTGCGCTTTCGGTTGGGGCGCTTTCGGTTGGGGCGATTTCGGTTGGGGCACTATCGGTTGGGGCCGTACTAGTTGGCTGTGTCATGGGCACATTCTTACCTAGCCTTGGCAAGGGAGTGGTTTGCCCTGGATCGTATAGATCGTGTACGGAAAGGTGCGCTCGCCTCGCGGAGTTTCGATGACGTGCTCCTGTACTGAGGGCGTAATTCCTTGCAGCACAGCGAGCAGAGCTGGCGCAGGATGCTGGCACCAGATGGCCAGAGTGCCACCAGCAGTGAGCTGACCGTACGCGGCGCGAAGACAGGTCGCCGTGTAGAGCGTGTGATTCCCGCCGTGGATCAAGAAGTCCGGCCCATTGTCCACGTCAATCACGATTGCGTCCCAAGGTCCAACCGGTGCCTCGGCCGTACCCTCCAGGACGAGCCTGGCATCTCCGGCATGCATGCGGACGCGTGGATCCACAGCGGCCGCTGCCAGTGTCGAAGTCGTGCCTTGAAATGCCCAGTCGATCAGACACTGTTCGATTTCCACCACGTCGATCACCTCAACAGCCTTGGCCGCAACCGCAGCGAGTGTGTAACCCAAACCCAGGCCACCGATGAGCACCCGCTCGGCGTTACCGTGCGGCACCGCAAGTTCAGCCAGTAAGCGCTCGGTTGAGGTTTCGCTGCTATCCATGGCGAAGGTGCCGTTGATGATCAGCTCTTCGATACTGTGACCGTCGGCAATCCGACGCCGCAGCACGACTTCGCCTCGCGGGCCGTTACTGCGGGCGATCACGTCAATGATGTCCATCGGGCAACAGTGTCGCTAATTGCAGACCGTCAGAGCTAATTGCTCCTGGTTGTGGCCGGCCCGCGCGCGGAGCGAGCACAGTGAGCGGAGCAATCAAATTTGCCGCGTCTGGGAAGATTGAGACGTGGCGCGTACGACAAGGCAGGCGACAGCTGGCGACATGATCCGCTCGCTCGCCTTGCTCGTGATTCCGCTCGCGGTAATCGCGATCATCTTCACCAATGTGCCCGATGATCACCCTGTCAAAGAGGTCGACTGGAAACCGGTGCTCGCCACGGCCCGAAAGGAGGCTCCGTTCCAGGTTCTGGCACCCACTAACCTTCCGGCTGGCTGGCGCGCCACTCGCGTCGCCTGGGTACCACAGGGAAAGCCATACCTGAATGGTGAGGCGTCCCCGCGCAATCTCTGGCAGCTAGGCTTTCTGACCCCAGACGAGGTGTTCATCGATCTCAATCAGGGTGACCTGCGGCCTCAGGAGATGGTTGATCAGCAGTCTCGGGCCGGAATACCCGATGGAAGCAGCGTCGTCGCCGGTCAGACCTGGCAACGACTGGTCAGTCCCGACGGACGAACAAGGTCGCTCGTGTTGCGCGGTCCAGATGTCACTACTGTCATATCCGCTGACCTGCCCTACGAGGCCTTGGAGGCCTACGCCTCGACTCTTTCGAGCAGCGGCTGAGTATCGGGCGGCTCAGCTCTCCTGTGCCTGGTCATTCTTTCGAGCAGCCTCGATCTTTGCCTTAGCGCCGTCCAGCCAGGCCTGGCAGATCGCCGCTAGCTGCTCGCCGCGCTCCCACAGCGCTAGTGACTCCTCCAGTGGAACTCCACCCGACTCAAGCCGCTGGACGATGATGATGAGTTCCTCGCGCGCCCGCTCATAGCTAAGTGTGTCGGGTTTGGATCCCCCCTGATCCGTCATGACGCTCCTCGCTGTCTCTGCTCCAGCACCTCCACCACAAGCTGCCCCTCGGCTAGCTGCGCAACTAAGTCCTCTCCGACCTGAACCTCATCGACCGACCGGACCGCGGCGCCATCTCGATCGAGCAGGATGGTGTATCCGCGGTCGAGCGTGGCCTGCGGAGACATTGCGCGCACCCGGGCCAGGTGATGCCCGACCAGAGCAGATTCGCGCTCGATCGTCGTGGCGATCGCGCGATTGGCACGGTGCCTGAGGTCGGCTAGCTGTTCATAACGCCGACCGAATGTGGCCGTCGGATCCATCAGCACCGGCCGAGAGCGCAGTGTGTTGAGGAACTCCTGCTGCCGGACGACCAGACCGGATACGGCCTGCAACATGCGCTGCCGAGCCTGATGGATCCGCGCCGTTTCATCGGCCACATCGGGAACTACCCGCTTCGCAGCATCGGTCGGTGTCGAGGCACGCAAGTCGGCTACCAGATCAAGGATTGGGCTGTCAGATTCGTGCCCAATCGCGCTCACCACTGGTGTGCGACAAGCGGCAACGGCTCGAATCAGGCCTTCGTCTGAGAACGGCAGCAGGTCCTCAACCGAGCCGCCGCCGCGCGCAACGATGATCACGTCCACATCAGGATGCCGGTCGAGTTGTTGTACTGCGCCAATGAGCTGTTCACATGCCTGTGGTCCCTGAACGAGCGCATAACGGGCGATGATCCATACCGCCGGCCACCGTCGCCGCGCGTTCTCCACGACGTCGCGCTCGGCCGCACTACCTTCTCCTGTGACGAGGCCGACGCCCCTCGGGAGGAAAGGCAACGACTTCTTCAGCGACAGGTCGAACAGTCCCTCCGCCTGCAGCAAACGCTTGGTTTGCTCCAGCCTGGCCAACAAGCGACCCTCACCAATGGGCGTGATGGCATCGCAGGCAAAGACGAAGCGGCCCGAACTCTCAAAAAACGTGGGTTTGATTCGCGCCACGACGGTCGCACCCTCGGTCAACGGTCCAGCCGCATCCAGGGTCATCGGCGAGGTGGTCACCGAGACCGAAACCTCAGCGAGCTTGTCACGCAAAGTCAGGAAGATCGTACGCGTCCCCGATCGTCGGTTGATCTCGATCAGTTGCGCTTCAACCCACACCGCACCTAGCCGTTCTACCCAGCCGCGGACCGCACGTGCGATCACCCGTAACGGTTGCGGGTGCTCAGGTGAGGATTCCAAAGTCACCCCGCGAGCGTAGTACCGCATGCTGCCGGTTCTGTTCGATCCGGGCAGCCGTCGCCAGCATCTACACTGACCCGGTGACCGAGAGTGGCCCGGCAACTGTACACAGCCCGTTACAGCAGGGGCGGGAGAGGCAAGTCGTGCTGGCGGCGCCGCGGGGGTATTGCGCCGGTGTCGATCGCGCCGTGATTACCGTTGAGAAGGCGCTGCAGACTTACGGGCCGCCGGTTTACGTCCGCAAACAGATCGTGCACAACCGGCATGTGGTGGAAAGCCTGGAGGAGCGGGGCGCCATATTCGTCGCGGAGCTCGACGAGGTTCCTCAGGGCTCGACGGTGGTGTTCTCGGCGCACGGCGTATCACCGGCGGTGCAGCAGGACGCGAAGGATCGAGGCCTTAGAGCGATTGACGCGACCTGCCCGTTGGTCACCAAAGTGCACCACGAGGCCCGCCGGTTCGCGCGCGATGACTTGGAAATCTTGTTGATCGGACATGCGGGGCACGAGGAGGTGGAAGGGACCACCGGTGAGGCGCCAGCGCACATCAGCCTCGTGCAGTCACCTGATGATGTTGATCAACTGGAGGTTCGCGATCCATCACGACTCGCCTGGCTGAGCCAGACGACGCTGAGTGTCGACGAAACGTTGGAAACCGTCAACCGGCTTCGAGAGAAGTACCCGCTCTTGAAGGACCCGCCGAGCGATGACATCTGTTACGCGACGCAGAACCGTCAGCTCGCGATCAAGCAAATCGCCGCCCACAGCGACCTGGTCATCGTTGTTGGTTCGGCGAACTCATCGAACTCAGTTCGTCTAGTCGAGGTGGCACTGGAGGCTGGAGCCAAGGCTGCCCACCGGATCGACAACGCAACCGAGATCGATCCCGGGTGGCTGAATGGCGTTGACTCGATCGGTGTTACCAGCGGGGCATCGGTTCCGGATGATCTGGTGCAGGGTGTTTTGGATTTCCTGGTTGATCATGGCTTTCCGGCCGCGCGCGAGGAGCGGCTTACCGAGGAGTCGCTAGTCTTCGCGCTACCGCCCGAACTGCGAAAGGATCTCCGCAAGGGCGCGATCAATGACTGATCCCGAACGAAAGTTGATCACTCCACTTCGCATCATTTGCTGAGACTTGGCATCGTCTCCAGCAGATGCCAAGATCAACTAAGTGATGCGAAGTGGTGGCCTGCTAGCAGGATTGCACATCCCTGTCCGGCTGATCAGTCGAGGTTTCCTCGATCAGCTCCGATAAATCCGGGTCGGGCCGGTACAGTTCGGCGGCTTCGGGCACGGCCGCTGCGCGACGTCGACTCCGGCGACCAAGCATCGGCTCAACCTGGACGGCGTCCTCGACCAGCTCAGCAGCCTGGATCTGGCGTACGGGCTCGTCGATCTGGGTAGGTCGGGGGAGTTCCCTCTCACTGACCTTCAGGTCACGGAACTTGCGTGCACGGACGAGCACCGTCCCCTCCACGGTGGCAATGGTCTCGTTGTAGGCATTGACCGAGCTACGCAACGCCCGGCCCAGTTTGTCAAAGCGGTTGCCTAGCAGGCCTAACTTCTCATGCAACTCGCGACCGAGCCGGAACACCTCTGCCGCGCTCTCGGCAAGCGCCGCCTGTCTCCAGCCGTACGCCACCGCGCGCAGCATGCCGATGAGCGTGGTCGGCGTGGCGAGCACGACATCACGCGCGGCCGCGTAGTCGTAGAGGTCGGGGATTTGATCAAGAGCGGTCGCGAAGAACATCTCGTTCGGCAAGAAGAGCACAACGAACTCCGGCGTCTCGGCCGCCTTCCAATATTGCTTAGAGGAGAGCTGATCGATGTGCGTCCGGACGTTCCGCGCGTAACGCGCAAGAGCTTCGGCCTTGAACTGTGGGTCGTCGGTTTCAGCGGCTTCCAGGAACGAGTTGAGCGGGACCTTCGCGTCGACGAACACGTGTTTGCCCTCGGACAGATTGACCCGCATGTCAGGCCGCAGCACCCGGTCGTCGTCCTTGGTGGTGTACTGAAGATCAAAATCGCAGCGTTCGATCATGCCTGCGAGCTCGGCGACCCGCTTGAGCTGAGTTTCGCCCCAAGAGCCCCTGATCTGCGGCTTACGCAAGGCATTCACCAAGGCAGCAGTCTCGCGCCGCAACGTCTCCCCGGTCTGTTGCACGTGGCTGACTTGAGAACGCAGCTCTGCCGACATGGCGGCCCGCTCTTTCTCCACCTCGGTAAGGCGCGAGTTGAACCTTTCCAGGCTCTCCCGGACTGGAGTCATGAGCTGCGCTGTCGCCTTGAGCCGTATTTCCGCTTGGGCGTCCGCAGCATGGCCCTGCCGGTCAAGCGTCTCAGCCGAGAGCACCCGAAATTGGTTGATCATCGATTCCCGATCAGCCGAAATCTCTCTTACCCGATCAAGAGCAGCATCGCGTTGTGCGATTGCCCGGGCGACCTCTGCGGATACCTGGGCGGCCTCGGCTTGAGCCGCAGCTGACTCGCTACGCGCATCAGCGATGTCGCTGCGTGCCTGCGCCGCTTCGGCCCGGGCGTGTGCGGCTTCCGCGCGTGCCGTGGCCGCTTCCCCATGCGACTGTGCAATCAACATCTGAGTATGCGCAGCGTCGGCGTGTTGGCGGGCACGCGCAATCACCCAGCCAGCGAGGCTCCCAAGTAGGAGTCCCACGACCGGGCCACCGATCAGCGCAATGACCGTCACACCATCCATGGGCAAGATCTTGCCGGGGCGCAACGACAAAACCTCGTAGGCCGCTCCGCGAACGATGCCGTTCCTGCACAAGATCTCAGCTGGGCGACGGGTGATTTAGGTTGGAACCATGCCCGCCGCCCTTGATCATGTCGCCGACTTGGCCGCCTTCCTCGAAGCATCACCATCCTCCCATCACGCGGTCGCCGAAGGCGCCCGTCGGCTGGCCGCGGCCGGCTTTGTCGAGCAGCATGAGTCGGAGACGTGGAGCTCGGATCCGGGTGGTCATTACTTGGTACGCGACGGTGCACTCATCGCCTGGCGGATCCCGAACAACGCAAGATCATTAGCGCCCTTTCGGATCGTTGGCTCGCATACGGATTCCACTGGTTTCACGCTCAAGCCGCGGCCTGACATCGGTGCCTATGGCTGGCAGCAAGTCGGTGTAGAGATCTACGGCGCTCCGTTACTCAACTCGTGGCTGGATCGCGAACTTGGTTTGGCGGGTCGTATCGTCCTGCGCGACGCGAGCACGCTGCTAGTACGTACGGAATCGATCATGCGGATTCCTCAGCTGGCCATTCATCTTGATCGAAGTGTGAACGACGAGGGTCTCAAGCTGGACAAGCAAACCCACACCGTACCGGTGTGGAGTGTCGGGCACCCGGCGATACAGGTCCTTGATCACGTAGCTGAGACTGCTGGCTGCGCTGCCGGCGACATGGATAGCTATGACTTGAGGGTGTACGACACCGCAGCGCCGGCGGTCTTCGGACCAAATCAGGAGTTCCTCGCCTCCGGGCGGCTGGACAACCTGAGCAGCATGCATGCGAGCATCCTGGCCTTGGTCAACGCGGGCGAGAGCGATGTCATCCAGATGGTCGCGGCGTTCGATCATGAAGAGCTCGGCAGTGCCTCCCGTAGTGGCGCGTCTGGACCCCTGCTTGTCGATGTCTTGACCCGAATCTCCACTGGTCTCGGAGCCACGCTCGATGAGGGGCATCGGTCGCTGGCGCAGTCATTTTGCCTGTCGGCGGACACCGGTCATGCCATCCATCCGAACTATCCCGGCCGGCATGATCCGGTCAACCAGCCACTACTCAACTCCGGCCCGCTGCTCAAGATCAACGCGAATCAACGTTATGCGACGGACGCTAAGGGCGCCGCCCTATGGAGGCGGATCTGCCGTTCAGCCGGCATCCAGACGCAGGAGTTTGTATCAAACAATGCGATGCCGTGCGGATCCACGATTGGCCCGCTTACTGCGACCCGGCTAGGGATAGCCACAGTCGATGTCGGCATCCCGATGCTCTCGATGCACTCTGCTCGCGAGCTGGCCGGCACCGAAGACCCGCTCGCCTTGACGCAGGCCATGGAGATATTTCTCGCTGGCGAGGATTGAGACACGTCCTAGGCTTGTCGCTCGTGACTCTCACGATCGGCATCGTCGGGCTTCCGAACGCAGGCAAGTCAACGCTGTTCAACGCGCTGACTCGCAACGACGTTCTGGCTGCCAGCTATCCGTTTGCCACGATCGATCCCAACATCGGCGTGGTCGGTGTGCCAGACCCACGTCTGGCCGTCCTGGCAGAGCTGTTCCATTCCGACCGCACGGTGCCGGCAACCGTCAACTTCGTCGACATCGCGGGCATCGTTCGGGGGGCAAGCAAAGGCGAAGGCCTGGGCAATGCCTTCCTGTCCCACATTCGCGAGGCGGATGCCATCTGCGAGGTGACGCGGGTGTTCAACGACGCGGATGTCACTCACGTCGATGGTGCGATCAACCCGGCAAGCGATATCGAGACCATTGAGACCGAGCTGATCTTGGCCGATTTGCAGACCATCGAGAAGGTGCTGCCGCGGCTGGAGAAGGAAGCCAAGATCAACAAAGCCAAGTCCGCAGCGCTTGCTGCTGTCAGGCAGGCGCAGGAAGTGCTGAACAGCGGACGCACGATCTTCGCTGCCGGTCTCGATCGCGGACCGCTCCGTGAGCTTTTCCTGCTTACGAGCAAGCCCTTCCTCTACGTTTTCAACTGTGACTCCGATGAACTGGCCGACGAGTCGCTCAAGCAGCGGCTACGCGCCCTTGTGGCGCCGGCCGAGGCCATCTTCCTGGACGCCAAGATCGAATCCGAATTGGTCGAGATGGAGCCTGATGAGGCGCGGGAGTTCCTCGCCGAGATGGGCGTCGCTGAGCCGGGCTTGGATGTTCTGGCCCGCGTAGGTTTCGACACGCTCGGCTTGCAGACGTTCCTGACAGCAGGTCCGAAGGAGTCCCGAGCCTGGACCATCCGCAAAGGTGCGACAGCTCCGGAGGCGGCGGGTGTGATCCACACTGACTTTCAGCGAGGTTTCATTCGAGCCGAAGTTGTGTCATTTGATGATCTTGTAGCCGCTGGCTCGATGCAGAAGGCGCGCGCTAGAGGCAAGGTGCGGCTGGAAGGCAAGGATTACGTGATGGCGGACGGCGACGTTGTTGAATTCCGGTTCAACGTGTGACGCCACTTAGAAGTAGTCGCGAATGTGTGGCTGACGGCCGCCGAAGAGCGCATCCCAGTCGAGATCTTGACCCACCTCGCCGCCGACAAGCTGACCAGCTAATCGCAAGTTAGCGCAGGACTGGGCGCCGGCGAAGAGCAGCGCCAAACCCTGCGGCGTGAATGTCCGATCCGCATGATCAGCCTCTAAGCAAGTGGCCCGTCCCTCCTTCACTGTCAGTTCGTACGCGCGGTTGTTCTCGGTCAAGAAGTCGCCTTCGACCCGAAAGCGCAAGTTCGTCCTCAGACTTGGCGCATAACGCCGGCTAGCCAATGCCTTAACCACGTCCAAGATCTTCAGCATGTAAGGGTAGGACTCGATTACCTTCCACTGAGCGCTCGGCAGGAACAGCCGAGCAAGATCATCGCCCGATGTGTCGATCTTGAGTGAGGCTGTCACGCTGGCGAAGCTACCGATCACAGAGAGCAGTGCTTGGTACGCATCGCCGCTGACGGCAAGCAGATCCGAGACGTTGATGCTGGCGCCGTCCCCGATGCCCTGGCCACGATCCCAGGAGACGAATCCACAGATACGGCCCTTCGCATCAACGGCAACCGTCACGCCTGTGAAGCTAGCGATGAATTCCTCGGCGGTTACGGTGAAGGAAACGCCCCGCCGACTCAGCGGACCGTTCTGCTCGATCGCCCAGGTGTCATAAATTGCCCGGATGGCATCGAAGTCGGCCGCGGATGCCCGACGCGTTTGGATCGTCGTCGGACGAGGCACTTCGGCCACAATTCGACTTGGAATTTCGACCCTCGCATACTCAGCGACCGTCTCGTAGCCAAATTTTCGGTAGATCCGTGGCGCAGACGGAAACAGGGCGGAGATCAGCGCGCCACGCTGCTTCGCATTGCGAAGGAGGCTGGCAAAAAGCGGTGTGAGAATGCCTTGGCCGCGATGTTCCGCAGTGACGGTGACACCGGCGACGCCGCACATAGGCAGAGGTACGCCGCCGAAATACGCGTCATATTCTCGATCGATTAGTTGGCCGGCAAGCTGGTCGCTCTCGAATGCCCCGTACCAGCTCATGCCCGGCTGATCGATTGTTGCCGGGCTCGTCGGCGGACTGCTGGGTACACCAAACGCCTCCATGCCAAGCCGTCGTGCCGCTTCGGCGTCTTCCGGCTCTAGCCGACGTACGGAGAGTGTCATGGTCGCCAGTTAGATCTTGGTCCAGGCTTCGGTCAGTACGTGCCGCAGGATTTGCTCGATCTCATCGAACTCGGCCTGACCGCAGATCAGCGGGGGAGCGACCTGGACAACCGGATTGCCGCGATCGTCGGTCCGGCAATAGAGGCCGTTCTCGAATGTGGCGCTGGCGACGTAGCCGCGCAACACTCTTTCGACCTCTGCCGAGCTCAAGGTTTCCTTGGTTGCTTTGTCCTTGACCAACTCGACGGCATAGAAATAGCCATCACCGCGCACGTCGCCAACGATCGGCAAGTCATAGAGCTGCTCCAGCGTCCGCCGAAAAGCGTTCTCTTGCCGAAGCACATTGCCGAGCAGATCTTCACGCTCGAAAAGATCAAGGTTGGCCAAGCCGACTGCGCACGACACTGGGTGTCCACCGAAGGTATAGCCGTGCGGGAACGCGGTGGTCCCTTGAGCAAAAGGCTCGAAGACGCGGTCTGAGATGATCGCCGCGCCGAGGGGCGAATAGCCTGAGGTCAGCCCCTTCGCACTAGTAATGATGTCGGGCTGATAGCCGTATTTCTGCGCGCCGAACATCGTGCCCAATCGCCCGAACGCGCAAATTACCTCATCCGACACCAGCAGCAAGTCGTACGCATCACAGATCTCCCGCAACCGCTCGAAGTAGCCTGCAGGAGCGGGAATGCAGCCGCCGGCGTTCTGCACCGGTTCGATAAAGACGGCTGCGACGCTGTCCGGCCCCTCCTGGATAACCGCCTCTTCCACTCTGTTGGCTGCCCAGAGCCCAAACTGCTTTTCGTCGCCGGCCAACTCCTGCGGCGCACGGTAGAAGTCGGTGTTGGGCACCCGTGATCCTCCAGGCACCAGCGGCTCGAAGGGAAGCCGGAAGCCTGGCACGCCGGTGATCGACAACGCACCGTGAGGCGTGCCGTGATATGCCACGGCACGAGAGATCACCTTCGTCTTGGACGGCTTCCCGATCAGCTTGAAATACTGCTTGGCCACCTTCCACGCCGTCTCCACCGACTCGCCGCCGCCGGAAGAGAAGAACACCTTGTTGAGGTCACCTGGCGCCTCGGCAGCAAGTCGATCAGCCAACTCGATCGCCGTTGGGTGGGCATAGGACCAGATAGGGAAGAACGCCAGCTT
>Ga0126310_10000170_pt1 | contig 19214 bp, 14 predicted proteins | sample Plot60_FD_92540 | JGI IMG/M metagenome (GOLD analysis project Ga0126310, IMG submission 92540) | Serpentine soil microbial communities from UC McLaughlin Reserve, CA, USA - Plot60 | ecosystem: Environmental > Terrestrial > Soil > Grasslands | place: USA: UC McLaughlin Reserve, Lake County... | reverse complement strand
TGCCTGAGCGGCTGTACTCGTAGCCCTTGTGCCGGCCGGGCGCCTCCTGCGTGTAGGTGGAGGTCTGGTAGATCGGGACTATCGTCGCCCCCGTCGCAGGATCAGGGGCCTGCCCCGCGTGTATGGCGCGCGTGGAGAACCCGCTGCTCGAGAACTTCAAGATCCCTCCCCGAAGACGCGGTAGGGCCTTTCGAGGTCCTCGGGCGTGGCGACCGAGTTGGCGAGCACCCAGTCGTCGTCGAAGGCCTTGGAGACGTAGTTGCGCCCGGTGTCTGGCAGCACGACGACGACCACGGCGTCCCCGGGCAATCCCTTCGCTGCGCGGACCGCCCCCACGGCGGCCATCCCGCACGAGCCCCCGACGAAGAGACCTTCTTCGGACATGAGGCGGCGGGTCATGAGGAAAGACTCGCGGTCATCGACCTGGATCACCTCGTCCACCACGGATGGGTCGTGATTCTCGGGGTAGAAGTCTTCCCCTACGCCCTCGACGGCGTAGGGGTGTACGTTGTCGGGGTCGGAGAAGATGGAACCCTCGGGGTCGACGCCGACGACGATGACCTCGGGGCTCTGCTCTTTGAGGTAGCGGCCCGCTCCCGTGATGGTGCCGCAGGTGCCCATCCCAGCGACGAAATGCGTGACGCAGCCTTCCGTCTGGCGCCAGATCTCTGGTCCTGTCGTCTCGTAGTGTGCCAGGGGATTGTCCGGGTTCTCGTACTGGCCTGGCTTGAAGCCGCCCGGGATCTCGTTCGCAAGCCTCTCGGCGACGGCGTAGTAGCTCTCGGGATCTTCGGGCAGTGCGGCCGGCGTGACGATCACCTCGGCGCCCATGGCCTTGAGGAGATCCTGCTTCTCCTTGCTCACCTTGTCCGGCATAACGCAGATGCAACGGTAGCCCTTGACAGCGGCGGCCAGGGCCAGGCCAGCCCCGGTGTTTCCGCTCGTCGGCTCGACGACGGTCCCGCCCGGCTTTAGTAGCCCCGCTTTCTCCGCGACCTCGAGCATCTTGACGGCGGGCCTGTCCTTCACGGAGCCGGCGGGGTTCAGGTACTCGACCTTCGCGAGGAGCGTACCCTCTATGCCCTCGTCCCGTTCTATCTTGCCCATACGGATCAGGGGCGTGTTCCCGACGGCCTCGAGCACGTTCTCGAAATAGTCCATCCCGGTAGATTACCATCACCCACTCCTCCGAACGTCTTCGCGTATAATCCGCGCCCATGGAAGGGAGTATCTGGAAGTTAGAACGCGTCCCCGGCGAGGTGGATCTCGCCATAGGACGCGCCGGGGAAGGCGCCGACCCCGTAATCTGCCTGCACGGCATCACGGCCCAGCACAGGGCGTTCAACGCCGCGGCGCGCCACCTCGGCCCTTCGCGCGGCCTCGTCGGCGTGGACCTGCGCGGCCGCGGAGACTCCGACAAACCCGAATCAGGCTACAGCCTCGAGACTCACGCGGCCGACGTGGTGCGAGTACTGGACCATCTCGGCCTGGAGAACGCCGTCCTGGCCGGACACTCTATGGGCGGCTTTGTAGCCCTCCAGACAGCACTCGAGTACCCCGAGCGGGTGCGCGCCCTCGTTCTGCTCGACGGTGGCTGGCCCCGCGTCGAGAGCCCGCAACGAGAGATGACCGAGGAAGAGAAACAGGAGGCCGCCGCGCTAGAAGAGGGCCTTGCGCGGGCCTTCAAGCGCCTGGACATGACCTTCGAAAGCCCGGAAGCCTACCTCGACTTCTGGTTCCCCGACCAGAACGTGAAGATGGACGACCTGCCCCGCGACCTCGCCGACTATTACCTCTACGACCTCGGGAGGGTCGAGGGCGGTTACAGGCCCAAAGCCTCTCGCGCGGCGGCGGAAGAGGACTCACCTTCGGTATCCTCCGACAGCCCGACCGCCGAAGAGATGCGCGACGTGCGCTGTCCCGTCGCGCTGGTCAGGGCTTCGCAGGGCTTCTTCCCTGGCAGCGACCCGCTCATCTCGGACGAGGCCAGCGACACGATGGCAGGGCCACTAGACATCCGCACGGAGATACTGCTCGAAGGCGCGAACCACTACACCATGCTATGGCCAGAGTACACCGCGGTATGGGCTCCCCAGGTCTTCGATCCGCCCTTCTGGGAGCGCTGAAGCCTGTAGCCGCGGTTTGCCGGAGGCGCAGCCTCTCTGCGAACCGCTTTAATCCGCGTGGGGCGCGAGCAGCCCGCGTTCGATCGCCCACTGGGCGATCTGGGTCCGCGAACCAAGGCCCAGCTTGCGAAGGATCCTGCCGACGTGGTTGCCGGCCGTGCGCTCGGAGATGGTGAGTTCTTCGGAGATCTGGCGGTTGGTGAGCCCGCGGGCGACGAGGATCACCACCTCCCGCTCGCGCCCGGAGAGGTTGGGAGCGCCTTCGCCGGCCGATGGCGCGGTGGGCTGATCGGCCTGACCTTTGGCGAGGGCGTACCTGGCGGCTTCTTCGAGCGACATCGTACGACCCTCGGCCAGCGCTACTCTCCACTCCTCTTCCCCGAGCCTGGAACGGGAGGCTTCCAGGCGGGGCTCGTGCAGCGCCCACTCGCCGGGCGGCAAGGCGATGCCGGTCGCCTCGCGTGCCGCCTCAGCGGACCCCCACAGGCGCGCCGTTTGCTGGGCTTCCTTGCGGGCGCTTGCGAGGCTGGCCATGCCTTCCAGGGCGTTGATTAGGCTCGCCTTCCTGCCGGACCTCTGGCTCATGGCCAGCGCTTCGTCCAAAGAGGAGAATGCCCGCTCGTGGTCACCCTGCCCCAGTGCCGCAAGACCCAGGTTGACCAGGGTCTCGGCGACGGTCTCCTCGCCCACATCCTCGTGTTCGCGGGCGAACGCCAGGGTCTCTTCGCAGAGCACCGTAGCCCGCTCGTTGTCGCCTTGCAGCACGGCCACGTATCCCAGGTTGCAGAGGGTCATCTCGATACGATAGGTGTCCCCTGCTTCCCTGGCCAACGCCAGGCTCTCCTTCCACAGCGATGCCGCCCGTGCTGCATCTCCATCCTCGTTGAGCGCCAGAATCCCGAGCAGGTTGAACGCGTGGTACCTCTCGAGCGTCGTGACGGTGTTCCCTGCCTCTAGCCGCTGGAGCACCGAGAGGTTCTCCTCGAGGTACCGCTTCGCCCGCTCGTTGTCTCCCCTCGACACGGCCAGCGTCCCCAGGCTGTTGAGGGCGGTCGCAACGTTCCCTCCATCGCCCGATCCCTGGGAGAGCTCCAACATCTCTTTGTATGCCGCTTCCGCACGCTCGATCTCGCCCTGATGCTGTGCCAACCATCCCAGTCCCTCGAGCGCCTTTGCGCGCTCCGGCGCCCTCTCGCCGCCCGCGAGTATCGTCTCGAGCCACCTTCGACCCTCGCTGACGTAGCCCTCGGCGAACCAGAACCGCCATAGCGCCGCCCCGAACCGCAAGCCCAGAACGGCCTCCCGTCGTTCGAGGACCCAGGACAGCGCCGCCCGCAGGTTGTCGTGCTCTTCCTCCAGCAGCCGGGCCCAGGGAGCCGACCTCGGCCCGGCCAGCTCCGGGGCGGCCTCTTCCGCCAGGGCCAGGAAGAACGCGGCGTGCCTGCCCCGTGTCGCGTCGGCCTCCCCGCCCCCCTCCAGATTCTCCCTGGCGTACTGGCGGAGGGGCTCGAGCATCCGGTAGCGTGTCATGCCGCTCGCGTTGGCCCCGATCATCACGAGCGACTTGTCCACCAGCCCGCCGAGAAGGTCGTGGACGTCGCCGCGCTCGATGCCGTCCTCGGAGCACGCCGCCTCGGCGGCCTCCAGGGACCAACCTCCCGCAAACACCGCGAGCCGGCCGAACAGCTTTCGCTCTGGCTCATCCAGCAGCGCGTAGCTCCAGTCGAGCGAACCCCTCAACGTTCGTTGCCTGGACGTGAGCGTACGTCCGCCGCCGGTGAGGAGCCCCAGGGAATCGGAGAGCCGCTCGGAGATCTGGTCCACCGCCAGTACACCCACCCTCGCCGCTGCAAGCTCTATGGCCAGCGGCATGCCTTCGAGCTGCCTGCAGACCTTTGCCACCGCCCCCGCGTTCTCGGGCGTAAGAGCGAAGGCCGAGGGACGGTAGAGCGCCCGCTCCACGAACAGCCGCGCCGACCCGTAGCCTTCGAGCTCCTCGACCGTGGTCGGCCGTCCAGGGTCGGGCAGCGAGAGGGGTGGCACGGGCAGGTTGATCTCCCCGTGTACCCCCAGGGCTTCGCGACTCGTCGCAAGGAGTCGAAGGTTCGGGCAGGCGTGGAGCAGGTCCTCTACCAGGCGCGCCACGGCATCCACCAGGTGCTCGCAGTTGTCCAGCACCAGAAGTACCCGCCTGGCCCGCAAGGCGTCGAGCAGGGTGTCGGTGAGTGGTTCGCCGGGACGTTCGGGTACCTCCAGGGCCCCGGCTACCTGCCGAGCCACCAGCCCGGGCTCGAGGAGAGGCGCGAGATCCACGAGCCACACGCCATCCGGGTACGCCCCGACCAGCTCTGCGGCGACCTCCAGCGCCAGCCGCGTCTTGCCGGACCCGCCAGGACCCGTCAGCGTCAGGACCCGCGTCATGGCGAGCGTCCGCTTTACCTCAACGACCTCGCGCTCACGCCCCACGAAACTCGTCAGGGAGGCGGGTAGGTTGTTGCTTCCCGCTTCGGATATCTCCTCCGGCGTAGAAACGGCGGGACGGACCGGCCGAAACCCGCCGGCGGAGATGTCATCGCGGAGCCGCCGGGTCTCCGCGGCGGGCTCCGCATCCAGCTGTCTCGAGAGGACCTCCCTGAGCCGTTCGTATTGCGCCAGGGCATCTCCCTGCCGGTCGGAGAGGGCGTAGAGACGCATCAGGGAGGCATGCGCCTCTTCGTTGGTCGGCTCCACTGCCACGACGCCCTGCAGCGACTCGGCAGCCGAGTCGTGTTCTCCTCGCTCTTCGTAGAGCCCGGCCAGGTCGGTGAGAAGCTCGAGGTACAGCCGCCGCAGAGCCGCACGTCTGTCTTCCGCCCACTCCTCGTAGCGGTCCTCTGGTAGCAGCTCTCCGGCGTAGAGGTCGATGGCAATACGATAGGCCGCCGGGTTGTCGGAGCGTCCGGCGGCGAGCGCGGCTTCCTCGAACACCTCAGTGTCGACCCAGAGCTCGCCCTCGGGGCGAAGCAGGAGAGATCCATTTTCGGATACCAGGGTGCCGGATCCTTCTGCGCCCAGGGCCTTGCGGGCGGTGTAGAGGGCTTGCCGCAGATTGGTCCTCCCGTCGGATCCAGGCCAGAGGAGGTCCATCGCTCGCTCCCGGGGAAGGCGGTGCCCCGGGGCCAGGGCGAGCAGCTTGACCAGGCTCGCCGCTTTCTTGAGACGCCATGCGTTGCCCTCGATGCATCGAGGTCCCACGGAGACCCTGAAACCGCCGAGCATCCAGATCCTCACGGCCCCGGGTTCTTCGGCCGTGATGTCTACGGACTTCTGGCCAGCCCTTGCCAGTGTTCTACGGTCTCGCGCCATCCCCATGCCGATCTCGACAGAAGCACCTATCCTGTCGCCCTGCCGCAAAAGCAAAGCGATCCCAGATCGCTCCCACATGTGACCGACACATCATAGCTACTGGGCGAGAGCCCTGCACGTTGTCATGATGTTGTGGAAACCGCATGCGCGACAGTCGGTCGGTCCTCCGCGCCGACCACAAACGGAGGACCGACCTCTGCCGGCGCCCTCTCGAACCTGGCGTCACACAGGCCTCTACTCCCTTTCCGATCCCTGGGACTCCACCATGCGCAAAGAGGCGGGTCCGGTCGACTTATCGGAACCCGCCCCCTCCAGCCCGGCGGCGAGCACGCCGACGGCCTGACGCGCAACGCGCTTGTACCCTTCGGGGATGGATCTTACTTCGAGCTGGTCACGTTCCTGGACCCGGAAGATACCAGGGATAACGTCTGGGGCTGGCGAGGGTTCCTGCCGCGCGAGGGCCTCATAGACTACTGCGTGGCCTCCGACGATCTGGGGTCCGATGTACGGAGGCTGGAATCTCTCGGCTTCGGCGTCGATGGTCCCGACGACGGCGGGCGTCGGCTTCCGGACGGCACGGAGATACGCTGGCGCAGTGCCAGGATGTGCCAGGAGGGCAGGCTCTTGCCGTTCCTGATCGAGGACCTCACCCCGCGTGAACTGCGCGTCCCTGGCGCCTCTGCGGCCGAGCACCCGAACGGCGCGACCGGCATCTCTCGCCTCGAGATCTCCGCCCCCGACGCAGAAGAGGCCGCGACCTCTCTTAGCGCGCTGGTCGACGCCAGGGACGGCACAGGCACTTCCGTACGCCTCGGCGCTTGCGCGCTCTCGCCGGAGGCGACGGAGAAAGAAGATGCGGCACCAGGCCCTTTGGCCGTGGAGCTGGTCGGCGAGTCAGAGAGCTCACATGAATTCGATCCTCTTCTCGCTCATGGCATCCGCATCCGGATACAGTCCAGATGACGGGAGTGGAAGGCAGGCGTCTCCAGCAGGGTGCCTATCCGCTGCAATCCCGATACCTGAAACCTGTAGCCTGATGCCCGGTTCGTGGACGACCCCAAGGTCGTCCACGAACCGCACTAGAGGCGCGTACCGGCACCATCGGTTAAGCTAAGTAGGTCCCGCCACCAGGTAGGACGTGCGACCGAGGCCAGAAGATGGGTCTCGTTGTCGAGGAGGGGAATGGATTCCACCGGCGAGTCTCTCCTGAGAAACGCTCGCTTCTTGAGACTCTGGGTCGGCCAGGGGACTTCGTTCGTGGGCGACGCGGTCTCGATGGTCGCGCTCGTGGTCTTGGTGGTCCAGATCACGGGCAGTGCCTCGGCCGTGGGCGGTGCACTCGTCGCCCGCCTGCTGCCCACCATCGCGAGCCCGCTTGCCGGAGTCCTCGCGGACCGCGTCGACCGCAGGGTCGTCCTGGTGGCCAGCGACCTCGCGCGGGCGGGTCTTGTTCTGGGGCTGGTCTTCGCCAGAAATCTAGCCACCATCTACGCCCTGGTCTTCCTTATGGGCCTGGCCCGCACGGTCTTCAACCCCACGGTCCGGGCCGCCTTCCCGAGCGTGGTGGGTGAGGGGGATCTGACCCGTGCGAACGCCCTCATCGGCGGCACGTTCAGCACCTCCATAATGCTCGGCCCGGCCCTAGGAGGCGTGCTGGTCGCGCGTATCGGGGTCGAGGCGGCGTTACTGGCAGACGCTGCAACCTATCTGGTCTCCGCCATCCTCCTCTCCGGGATACCCCTACCCCGTCCCCGTCAGGAGAGCGAGGAAGGAGAAGGCTTCGTCCGCGAACTGCGGTCCGGGTTCGGCTACCTCATCGGCGCGCGTGTACCGCTGGCGATAGTCCTGGGAGCCTTCCTCACCATACTGACGATCAATGCAACGGTCCCCGCGGAGGTGTTCCTCGCCAAGGAGACCTTCGGGGCCGGGGACGCGGGGTACGGGTTGCTGGTGAGCCTCTGGGGTGCCGGCATGGTGTTCGGCTCCGCCGTGATGGTCCTGTTGAGGGACAGGATTAACCTGGTGTTCTTGTACTTCCTGAGTGTCTTCGTCGGGGCCTGTGCTTTGGTGGCAGCAGGACTGGCACCCGCCTTCGTCCTCGCCCTCGGTGTCCTGATGGTAGAGGGGGCTGCCACCGGCATAGACAACGTTGCGACCGATACCATCCTGCAAAAGCGGCTACCCGAAGCCTTCCTGGGACGCGTATTCTCCATCAGATTCTTGGGCTACAGTGCGGGAGAGGCCCTCGCATATCCCGCAGGCGGCTTGCTTGTGGATGCACTCGGGCCTCGCTCTACATACCTTCTCGCGGGCCTCGCTACCGCAACAGCAGGTCTCCTCGTTCTGCTCGCTATTATCGCGGTCCCCACAAGGGATTGGGAACAAGCCGACCAGGTGCTACAACATCGTGTCGAAGAGCGAGAATGAACTCATTCAGACCAGGGTGAAATTCATGCCGCAGCACGCACTTTTTGTTTCTTTTTCCTTTCGATTCCGGCAGTTCTCTGGCACAATTGGGTAGCAATGATCCTAATGAGACGAACAGAGAGGGGGGCAGCAAGACAAGGGGGCGTACCCGATTCTGGTAAGCGACGCCCGGGTGTGGAAGGTGAGTGGAACGATGAGATGAGAGGGGGTGGCATTATATGATGGGACGCATGAGAACTTGGTAGGATAAACTTGACCGCTTGTGCTAGGTCTGCGTTGTGTGCGAGAATATAAACTCTGGTACGCAGACTATGCAGGTGGCGGAAAACTTGGTCGAGACCAAGCTGAGAACCTATATCGGGATTTTGGCGGCGTTCGCCGTAACGCTCGCTGCGTCCTGGACCTACTGGTACAGTGCAACGACCGAGGTACGGTTCGTGCTGGGAGCGGCCGTCTTCGCCGTGCTACTCGTTCTAGCCGACGCGTTTCCGATACGCGTCAGCGAGCACAGCGAGATCAGCACCGTGGAGATCGGCATGTTGGCAGCAGTCGTGATGTTGGGCCCTCTCTGGGCTACGATAGCGGCTGCGCCTTACGCTGTGCTGGGAGGGAGGAAGGACTGGCTTCGCACAGCCTACGAAACTAGTTGCGTCACCATAGAGATATACCTGGCAGGGATAGTCTTTTCCTTCGCCTCCGGCCCTCTGGTCGCGACTGCTCCTGAATCCACGGCTTCGGCCGTGTACGCGGCTTTGGCTGCAGGGATAACAATGGTCGGCGTAAACAATGCGCTCAACGTGGGTACCCTGCATGTGAAGTATCGTCAAACGTTCGAGGCAGCCTGGAAGGAGGGCATAGAACCCTACCTGCTCCCACGCGCCATAGCAGTTCTTACAGTAGGGTTGGGTCTCCTGATCTTGCTTACCCGCGGTCCGGTGGCGGCGCTGGTCATAGTCGCCGGCTCCCTTGTGAGTCAGGTACTCGTGTACCGCTCACGGGAACGGGCGAAAGAGAACCGCGAGTTGCGGGCGCGGGTAGGGTCTCTGGAGCAGGCCCTCACGACCTCCAATACGACGTTTGGGACTATGGTCATAAGAGACCTTGGCGCGAGGGATGGGTATACAGACCGCCACGCGGCGGCCACGGCGACGTACGCGGCGGACCTGGCCCGCGAGATGAAGCTGGACGATGCCCGTGTAGGGCGGCTGCGGATGGCCGGTCTTTTGCACAACATCGGGTTGTTCGGGTTGCCCGAGGATCTACTCCTGGAGACCGGCAAGCTCAACTCCATCGCCCGGAGCCGGCTGGCCGAGCACGCGGCGCGCGGCGAAGAGGCGCTCGCTGCGGTCCCCGAGTTCGAGGAGATGGCCTCCTGGGTCCGGTGGCACCACGAGCGTCCCGACGGCAGGGGGTACCCCGACAAGCTGCGCGGTCCCTGGATACCGCTCGAAGCCAGGATACTCGCCGTGGCGCAGGCCTACTCCGCCATGGTGCTCGACCAGCCCCGCCGTCCGGGTATGGAGTCCGTGGAGGCGCGGGAGAAGTTGAGCGCGGGCATAGACACGGAGTTCGACGGGGTGGTCGTGCGGGCGCTCTTGAGGCTTCTCGACACCGAGTCGGAAGGGTACCGAAGGGCCGACGACCACCGGTTCGTCTTCCCTGTCCCGGAGAGCAGGGGAGGCGCGAGGCTCGACGCGCCTGGCCCACTCGATCAGGACAGCCTCGACCGGATCCTCCCCCGGTAACCGTCAGTAGTCTCAGATAGCGGGGGGTGAGGCAGGAGAGTGCGCCAGATCAATGTGGCATCCACGGTGGCCTCACCCAGAGCCGGTCTGACACGTGTGGCGCTGACGGGGATCTTAGCCCTGATGCTGGTTCTCGCTTTTCCCGGGGCCGAAGGTGCTTACCTGGCGGCGGGACTCGCGGTGCTCTATGGGATACTCTTGATCGTTGGGTGGCCCGCGGCCTTGCTGCGGGAGAGGCTCGCAGGCGTCTTTCTCGACTCCGTGCTCGTCGGGGTGCTGGTCGCGTACACCGGGGGAGCGGACTCGCCCTTCTTCACTCTTTTCCTCCTGGCGGCACTGGGGATAGCCTGGATCGAGACGCGGCCGAGGGTCGCCGTGGCGGCGGCCGCGTTGGTGGCTGGCTACCCGGTCGCGGTCATCGCCTCGGAGGGTGTGGGTGCGCTCGGGTCTGCCCCTGTGGCCTCCAGGACCGGCCTCATAGCGCTCTTCTGCGTGGTCGTCGCGTTTTTGGGCTCCGAGATGCAAGGTTTCAGGAAGCTCGCCGTCAGGCTCTCCTCCACCCTGGCAAACGAGATAGACCGTGTGGAGAGCGACGAGCGGCTGATCTCGAGGTTCGGACCGGTGATGAAGGTCTTGAGCCTGGAAGGCATAATCGGATGGACCGTCGAGGCGGCCCACACGGTTGCGGGCGGGCCGTACGCGCACGTCGCCGCACTGAAAGGCAACCATCACACTACCATCCTGGAGGGCGACTCCGACGTCTGTCCCAGTTGGTGGCATCCCTCGATCCAGCGTCTCGTGCTGCAGAGTTGCCGCGAGGGCGAGACCGTGCGCAGCGAGGAGGAGATCCACGGGATAAAGGGTTTCATGGCCATACCCCTTGGCACGGACGAGGACGAGAAGTGGGGGGCGGTGATCGTCGGGGGTGGTGAGTACGGCGCCGAGGAGGAGCGTGCCCTGAAGCTCCTCGCCGGAGGAATAGGCCCTGCCCTGGAAGACGCCGGGGAGGCCCCGGGCGGTCTGGACCAGCTTACAGGGTTGCCGAACCGTGCGTCGCTCCGCCGCGTTCTGCGCCGGGAACTCTCCTACGGTAGGGCGCTTACGGTCCTGGCGATGCAACTGAGTGGTTTTCGTGACTACGACCAGGCTCATGGTATGGCCGCGGGCAGCGCCCTCCTTCAGAGGATCAGCCGGAGGCTCACGGACGGCAGGCAACGCGTGTTCCGCTATGGGGAAGATGAGCTCGTCGTCGTTTTGAGCGGCTCCAGCGAGAGTAGGGCCCGTGAGGCGGCGCTCGCGCTCCAGCAGCATGTTGCTGAGGAGACCGGTGGCCATGACAATCTGTCCTTGAACGCCGCCGTAGGCTGGGCGTTCGCCGAGACCGGAGAGGAGGGATCGGTTCTCGACGCGGCGCTGGGCGCCCTGGAGAGGGCCAAGGACCTGCCCGAAGGGATCTCCGGGTTGCCTGCGGAGGCGCAGGGCCTCGAAAGGTTCGTCGAAGGCGAGGAGCAGGTTTCGGGGATCGCCAGGACGCTCGTAGAGGCTCTTGAGGCGAAAGACCCTTACATCAAGGAGCATCTGAGATCCGTGTCGAGCCTCGCCCTGCGCATCGGCATCGAGATAGCTTTATCCGGAGAACAGATGGAAGCCCTGAGCAGCGGGGCCCTGTTGCACGACGTGGGCAAGATAGGTATTCCGGATCGCATCCTGCAAAAGTCCGGACGCTTGACCGAGGAGGAGTACGCGGAGATAAAACGGCATCCGGCACTGGGTGTCTCTATCCTCACCCCCGTAGGCGAGCTGGCGCCCGCGTTGCCTGTCGTCAAACACCATCACGAGCGCTTCGACGGCAAGGGATACCCCGACGGGCTGCGCGGCGAGGACATCCCCTTGATAGCAAGGATAGTCTCGGTCGCCGACGCGTTCGATTCGATGGTCCGTGCCAGGCCGTACGGTTACGGCATCTCCAGGAAAGCCGCCCTCGGGGAGATCGAAGAGAATTCGGGTACGCAGTTCGATCCCCGTATCGTAAGGGCGCTTCTGGAAGTCGTGTACGCTCCTAGCGACCGGCAGGCCAACTCCGCCGGTTAGCGATGCGTACAGGGAGCGTGGGTTGCTCCGGGCGGCGCCCCTGCCATATAATCTTCCAAACGGATGAAGAATCACTCATTTGAGTGATACGGGCAACCCCATCTCCGTAATATGCTGAACCCGCTATGTGGTTTGGGACGAGACACAGACCTAGGGGCCTCGTCCGACGGGAAAGGAGCCGCGGCGGTTAGTCCATAGAACGTCTGCGCGTAACGACCGCAAACAGGGTTGGAGGAGGCGAACCGAGGCCTTACGACCGAGGATCAGCGATCTGGAGATTGACATGCAGGGATTTTCGTTAGATATGCCGACCGGCTACTATCTGGAAAGAGACCCGGAAATATTGACTCTGCGCCGGCTCGACGGGAGCCTGGTAGGCGCTTTTTCCGCCCGTGGTGCCGCCCCCGAAGCCGTACGGCGGATGGTCGAGGAGAGTGTGCAGGGAGAGCATTCCGTCGCCGTCCAGCCTTCTTTACAGGTGCGTTTCTTAGGCCACTTCGAGATGCTCTGCGATGGTGAAACCATGCCCCTTGGCCGTAACGGCAAAGCGCTGACCATACTCAAGTACCTGTTGGCCAACCGTGCCCGCCCCGTCTCGCAGGATCATCTTATGGGCTGGCTGTGGCCCGAGTCCAACCTCAAGAAGGCGCGGTGGTCCCTGAACTCCGCTATCCACGGCCTGCGCAAGCTCTTGGGCGGGTGTTCGTCTTCTGTCTCCACCAACTACGTCTTCCTCGAAGATGGGTACTATCGTCTGTCTCCGAGCGTCAGGGTGACAACGGACGTAGACGACTTCGACAAACGACACGAACGAGGACGTCGGCTGGAGAATAACTGCAGGATGCGGGAAGCGGCCATCGAGTACGAGAAGGCCGTCGCGCTGTATCGGGGCGACTACCTGGTGGAGGACCTGTACGAAGATTGGACCATGGTCGAGCGCGAGAGGCTGACCAACGCCTACATGGATCTTCTGGACCGGCTGGCCGTCCACTACATGGAGGTCGAACAATACCAGGAGAGCATCCGCGCCTGTTACAGGGTACTGGAGAAGGATCGCTGCCACGAAGATAGCTACCGCCTGTTGATGCAGTGCTACGCCCGTCTCGGCCTTCGGGCGAGGGCGCTGCACCAGTACAGGATGTGCGAGCAGATACTCGAACAGGAGTACGGTACCTCACCCTCGCCGGAGACCAGGTCCCTATACGTGAGACTCCTGAGAGACGAGAGCGCGTGAGAGCTGGTAGGCCAAACTCTCAGTAGCAATCTGTGGGCCACACTCTTAATGAGTAAGGGCGACCTGCGGGTTTTCGCAAAGCCCGTCGTGGGTACCGACCAGAGCAGACCTTAAGAGGCGGAAGGGAGCGTATGAACGACGCGATGCAGCAGCGGCTCGTAACCATACTGGCAGGCGCGATAGGCTACCTCATCAGCCAGTACGTCGTCGACAGGCTCATAGACATACCCGATGAGCGCGGGATCAAAGACGACGCCATCGAGGCGCTTCTCAAGGGGGCCACTACCGCCACCTCGACCATCCTGGCCTCTATCCTCGTACGGCGGTTGCTCAGATCCTGAATCCCGCACCGAACTCGAGACCCTAGAATCGCCGGGGCTGAGAGCGGGACTCCGGCTTTCTTGTTGCGGTCCCATAAGGCGTATATCATCGTCGGCGGGTAAAGGTCGTGATTCGTCGGGTCTAGGAGGTTGGTTCTGGTGGCAGGTCCTCTGGAGGGTCGGGTCGCTATCGTGACGGGTGGGGGCGGTGGACTCGCCGAGGGCATCTGCGCCAGGCTCGCTTCGGACGGCGCGGCCATAGCGGCGGTCGACGTATCGCGCGAGAAGGCGGAGAGGGTCGCCGGTCAGATCAGGGCGGCCGGTGCCCACGCCATAGCCCTGGAGGCCGACGTCTCGGATCGGCGTTCGGTCGAGGCCATGGCCGATGGGGTCGCGCGCGAACTCGGCGGGGTGGACATCCTCGTCAACAACGCCGCCGTCTACCCGCGGCGGGCGTGGACGGAGATCGAAGAGGAGGAGTGGGACAGGGTGATGGCCGTGAACCTCAAAGGCTACTTCCTGTGCGCTCGCGCCGTCTATCCCCACATGAAGGAGCGCGGACGGGGTAACATCGTGAACGTGGCCTCTATCACGTTCTTCATCGGGTGGACGCTCCTGCTCGACTACGTCGCCTCGAAAGGAGGCATCGTCGGCTTCACGCGCACGCTCGCCCGCGAGGTCGGCCCCGACAACATCAACGTCAACGCCATAGCGCCAGGCGCCTTCCCCACGGACGCCGAGAAGATCCACCCCGACCAGGAAGGCTACAACCGCTGGGTGCTCGAGCAGCAGAGCATCAAGCGCCGCGGCACGCCGGAAGACGTAGGCAACCTCGTCGCGTTCCTCGCCTCAGACGCCTCGTCTTTCATAACGGGCCAGACCATCGGTATCGATGGTGGCTGGATGATGCGCTAGAGACGGGATCAGGGAGGGAGCATGTCAGAAGCCGCAACGGATCGAAGGAAACGCAAGGAGAGGCTCGAAGACATCCTCGTCGTCGACTGCGACGTTCACGTCCACGAGTCGCCAGGGGCGATCATGCCCTACTGCGAGATGCCCTGGAAGAAGGCGCTCGAGACCATAAGAGACGTGCAGGAGTTCTACCTGGACATCCCGGGCTTCTCGCCTGGGACGACCGTCTACGAGGCGAAGTTTCCTTCGGGGCAGGAGGGCACCCGCATGGTCCACACCGCCCCCCAGATGCGCGAGGAACTCGACGAGATCCACGTCGATATCGGCGTCCTCTTCCCCGACCACTTCCTGAAGATACCGGTGATCTCGCAGGTCGATTACGCCTCGGCCCTCGCCCGCGCCTACAACGCCTGGCTCCTTGCGGAGTGGTGCTCGCCCGAAAGCGGCCTGCTCGGCTGCATCCTCGCCTGCCCGCAGGACCCCGAGGACGCGGCCAGGGAGATAGAGAAGTACGCCGGAGAGCCGGGCATGGTGGGGGTGTTCCTGCCTTGCGCCGGGCTGGAGAGGCTCTGGGGCCACAGGCAGTACGACCCGATCTACGAGGCCGCCCAGGAGGCGGACCTGCCCGTGCTCATGCATAGCGTGACCGTCATCCATCCCGTTTTTCCTTTCAACACGCAAGGGTTCGAGACCGAGTTCGGGCGGCACATCTGCAGCCACACCTTCTCGATGATGGCCAACATAGTGCACATGATCACCACGGGCGTGCCGGTGAGGTACCCGGAGCTTCGCGTCGCCGTTACCGAGGCCGGCATCTCCTGGGTACCGTTCCTGATGCACAAGATGGACAAGGAATACATCGAGCGCCGCCGCGAGGTCCCCTTCCTCGAGGACAAGCCGAGCACCTATTTGAAGAAGATGTACTTCGCCACCCAGCCCGTCGAGGAGCCCGAGAACCTCTCCGACCTCGTGACGATGATGGACCTCTACGACGGCGAGGACAATACCATCTTCGCCTCCGACTGGCCGCACCACGACTTCGACCACCCCTCGAAGGTGCACCAGATCCCTTTCACGAACGAGGTAAGGCGCAAGGTCTTCGGGGAGAACGCCCTGAGACTCTTCAACATCGACTCGAGCGGCAACCGCCTCGATCTGCGATGAGTACTCAGCGCGAGGAGCACGTCGTCGGCGACCTCTCGGATTTCCCCGTAGGAACTCACAGGATCGTGAAGGTCGGGAGGCGTGAGATCGGGGTCTTCAACGTCGGCGGCAGGCTCTACGGCCTTCCCAACGTCTGCCCGCACCAGACGGGACCGCTATGCGAGGGCAAGCCGCCCTTAGGCACCCTCATCGCAAGGAGCGAGAACGACTGGAGGTTCGAGTGGGTCCACGACGGTGAGATCGTGACCTGTCCCTGGCACGGCCTCGAGTACCACGTCCCCACCGGCAGGTGCGTGGCCTATCCCAACGTCAAGCTCCGCTCCTACGAGGTGTTCGCCGAAGACGGCGAGGTCAAGGTCAGGCTCTAGGGTTGGAGTCGGACCTCCCAGCAGACCCCCAGATAAACGGAAGACTCGCCGTACGGGAGGAGGACGAGGCGTTCCTCGTCGTTCGCGAAGAAGATCCCGACGATTGGCTGGCGCGCTTCGACAAAGGTAGGAACTTTCCGGCACGCGAGTGGGCCGAGAACATGGCCAACGTCTACAACAGGCGTCTCGCCCATCGCTCGACCGGACCTCCGACGCCTCCTGGCACGCGTCCGGCTAGTTACCATCCAGAGCCGTAGGGCACGTTACGATACACTCGTCGCGAGAACGTATGACTGAAATGATGACGGGAGGCACTGCTGTGAAGGAACGAGCGTGGGATTTTCGGGAAGTCGGGCGCCTCCCCGCGTCGGGTGACAACGTGGCCATGGCGACGCGCAGGCTGGAGGCGGGGACGCGCGTGTCTTTCGAGGACTCGGAGTTCACGGTCGGGCACACGGTACTCGAAGGCCACCGCTTCGCCGTCGAGCCGATAGCAGAAGGGGAGGATCTACTCTCCTGGGGCCTCCGCTTCGGCCGCGCCCTAAGGGATATCGAGCCGGGAGACTACGCGTGCAACGAGAAGATCCTGCGCGTGTTGCGCGAGCGCTTCAAGGCTTCTCCCCGGCGTGACGAAGACCCTGAAGGGACCTCGGACCAGGGCGGGGGGCGTGTCCCCGGAGGGCAGGACAAGGTTGGCCTGAGCTTGCCGGAAGAGCCTAACTTCAGCGATGCGGAGCTGGAGGCCTACGTCCTCGACGAGGAGAACTTTCTTCCCGGCGAGCAGGTCCCCGTCCACGACGAGCCGCGCACCTTTATGGGCTACCGACGCGGTGCCGGCAGGGGCGTCGGGACGCGTAATTACATAGTCGTGATGGGCGTCACGTCGAGGCTCACCGGATTCGTCAGGGCGCTGGAGCTCGAGATGAACGGCGTCGCCGACGCCTACGAGAACGTAGACGGCATTGTCTGCGTCGCCCACACGGAGGGCGGGGAGGGGCGCACGCCGAACAACCTGGACCTGTTGCTCCGGACCCTGAGCGGGTTTATGGTCAACCCGAACGTGGGGGCCGTGCTCGTGCTCGACCATGGCGGCGAGGAGGCCGTGACCAACAGGATGCTCAGAGCTTACCTGGAGGAGCATGGCTATCCGACAGACGACCTGCCGCACGAGTTCATGAGCCTCGAAGGGAGTTTCAGGCGGGATCTCGAACGGGCCAAATCCGTCGTGCAGGGCTGGCTCGAGGAGGTCGACGCGGCGAGGCGCACCGAAGAGCCGGCGTCCGAGTTGAAGATCTCCCTGCAGTGCGGCGGGTCCGACGCCTTCTCTGGGGTCTCCGCGAACCCGCTGGTCGCGTGGGTGAGCGCGGAGGTAGTCAGGAACGGCGGCATCGCCAATCTGGCCGAGACGGACGAGTTGATCGGGGCCGAGCACTACGTGCTGAAGAACGTCAAAGACCTCGAGACCGCACGACGCTTCCTCTCTGCGGTCGAGCGGTTCAAGGAGCGCGTCTCGTGGCACGGGCATACGGCCGAAGACAATCCGTCGGGAGGCAACAACTACCGGGGGCTCTACAACATCTCCATCAAGTCCATCGGGGCCGCGATGAAGAAGCATCCAGACGTGCGGATCGACCACGTGATCGAGTACGCCCAGAGGATGGCGGAGCCGGGCTTCTACTTTATGGACAGCCCCGGCAACGACCTGGAGAGCGTCGCCGGGCAGGTCGCCTCGGGTGCGAACATGATCTTCTTCACCACGGGCAACGGCTCCATTACCAACTTCCCGTTCGTCCCGACCATAAAGTTCGTCACCACCACCGGCCGTTACGAACTCCTCTCCAAAGACATGGACGTGAACGCCGGCGCCTACCTGGACGGCACCCCGATGGAGGAGCTGGGCCGCGAGACCTTCGAGCGAACCCTCAGGGCCGCCTCGGGCGAGAGGACCGTCGGAGAGCGCGCGGGCCACGCCCAGGTCTCGATCTGGCGCGATTGGAAGCAGACGAGCGACGAGAACCTGGAGTTGCTCGAAAACGAGCAGGAACCGGATGGCGAGCCGTTGCCCGTAGAGGCCGGTGCTCCTGAGGTCGAGTTCTCCTTCGAGTCCATAAGGAGCGGGCGTGGGCCGGTCCTGGATCAGGTCTGCCTCGTCATGCCGACGAGCCTTTGCTCGGGTCAGATCTCACGCCGCATAGCCAACCGCATGAACGAACGCGGCGCCACACGGGGCAAAGTGACCCGCTTCGTCGCCCTGCCCCACACCGAGGGCTGCGGCGTCTCCGCCGGCTCGGCCGAAACGATCTACTCCCGCACCGTGCTCGGCCACCTCGCCAGCCCCACCGTGCGATTCGGCTTGCTCCTCGAACACGGCTGCGAGAAGACCCACAACGACTACTTCCGAAACCGTCTCGAAGAGGCAGGTCTGGATCCCTCTCGCTTCGGCTGGGCGAGCGTCCAGCTCGACGGCGGTATAGACAGCGTCATCGCGAAGGTGGAGGACTGGTTTACCGAAACTCTGGATAACGCCGAAGAGCTCGAGTACGAGGGCGCGGGCCCGGAAGCACTGCGGCTCGGCCTGTACGCCTCCGGCCCCATCTCGGACGAGGTTGCCCTGAGCCTGGCGGAGATAACGCTCGCCGTCGCGAACTCGGGCGGCACGGTGGTCCTACCCCAGAGGGCCGCGGTACTCTCTTCGCCGGCCTACCTGGAGGCCGTGCTCGGCGCTCATCCCGCGGAGAACACCCTCTCTTACGGGCAAGCGGTCCCTGTAGGAAAGCCGGGGCTGCACGTCATGGAGGCGCCGACGGACCACTGGGTCGAGACCGCGACCGGGCTCGGGGCGACCGGGGTGGAGGTCATGCTCGCGCACGTGGTAGGACATCCTCTACAGGCGCACCGTATGATCCCACTGCTGCAGGTCTCCTCCGACCCCGAGACACTGAAGAAGCACGCCGAAGACCTCGACGTGCTCCTGGAAGGGGACCCATCCGGCTGGACCGAACAGATGCTCGAGGCCGTCGCGGCCGTGGCCTCGCGCGAGTACGTCCCGAGGCTGTTCGAAGCTGGCAACACCGACTTCCAGTTCACCCGCGGCTTGCTCGGCGTCTCGATGTAATCGCTAGCGTGCCAGCCAGCCGCCGTCCACGGGCAGGATCGTTCCGTGGACGTAATCAGCGGCGTCGGAGGCGAGGAAGACAGCGGCACCCTTGAGGTCCTCGGGCTCGCCGAAGCGCCCGGCGGGTAGGCGGACGAGCAGGGCCTCGGACCTCTCTGCGTCCTCGCGCAGCGCGCTCGTCAGCTCGGTGGTGAAGTAGCTTGGGGCGATGGCGTTGACGTTGATCCCTAGAGGTGCCCACTCGTTCGCGAAGGCGCGTGTTAGGTTGGCGATGCCCGCCTTGGACGCCGAGTAGGAGGGTACTATCACGCCGCCCTCGTAGGAGAGGACCGAGGCGGTGTTGATGATCTTGCCTCCCTTGCCTTCT
>Ga0126310_10000169_pt1 | contig 19261 bp, 17 predicted proteins | sample Plot60_FD_92540 | JGI IMG/M metagenome (GOLD analysis project Ga0126310, IMG submission 92540) | Serpentine soil microbial communities from UC McLaughlin Reserve, CA, USA - Plot60 | ecosystem: Environmental > Terrestrial > Soil > Grasslands | place: USA: UC McLaughlin Reserve, Lake County... | reverse complement strand
TTCCTGCTGTTGTGTGTGCACGGTCCATTGCTTTAGAACTAATATCATATCCATAGACATCAAATCCTTCTTGTTCCTTTATAAATTTGGCCACAGGTAGCCCAAGCTGACCAAGACCAATTATTAGAACTTTATCAAGGGAAAGCATCTGCCTTGTTTTTTCATTTGTTGTTTGCAATATCTGTAAATAATATCTTGAGAGAATAGTTATTAAACACTTACGTAAAAAAAACACGAATCTATTTATTATGGAGTTTAAGTGTTGTAATGCATAAGAAATTAATAGACATACCATTAACATACTAAATAATCGAGTTGCATGATATATAAATCACAGTTCTCTAAACATACGAATCTTATCATGAGAAATTGACTATTCACGATAGTTTTCTGCGGCAGCTAAAGTGATATGTAAGTTAGGAACTAGACAAATGTTGATACTTGCTCAATAGATTTAGATCTTCGCTACAACCGGTGGTAGGAAAACTAGGGAATTTCTTTGCCTCAATCTGCTCATCCCCGAACTTTTGGACTATGTTGAGTCTTCTGTCATCAATAATATCAGCATTATTATATAGTGCAGCGGCGCCATCTATAGGGCTAATATGGTATTACGCGACAATTCTCGGTGGCTTTATGTTATTGATCTCTGGATTTTTCGACATTATTGACGGTACGGTTGCTAGAATAACAAAACGCATATCCAAAAAAGGATCTTTTCTCGATTCTTTATTCGATAAAATGGCAGAAGTAACTATATTCCTGGGCTTGGCGATAGGGAATCTTGCTGAACCAATATTATGCATGATTGCATTGTCCTTATCGCTCCTTGTAAGCTATACTAGAGCTAGAGCTGAATCATTGGGAGTAGATCTAAAGGGGATAGGTATAGGAGAAAGAGCAGAAAGGCTGCTAATCCTAGCAATAATAGGAATGATACCAATTCGTGGTGCTATAGAGTGGGCAGTGGCTATAGTGTCTATAATTGCAGGTATAACCATAATCCAAAGGATCACCACTATATACAAGAGTTTCTAAATTTATCTAAGTCTCCCAGCCGTCCGTCTATCTAATTCAGATCTAACTTTTACTATACCCCTGTGCACAGCACACGAGACACAATAAAACTTTACATCTGTAGATGGTGCTATGTATGCTCCTTGTGCCTTAAGTTCTTTGGCCAGAGTTGGTTCTACAAGAGTGATCCGTCCCGTGACTTTCTTTGCTTTGTCACGAGGAACCATTGCACCACATTGGCTACAATGTACAGTACCAGAACTGCCTTTCCCACCTTTAGTACGTCCCCTGCTAGTTCTCTTCTTTGGCATCCGAGAGATAAAGCCTTTGCCTATCCTTTAAATCTTATGATAATTATCCAAAACATATACCGCACCGATCTAACTTCTGAAAATTTAAAAGGTTTTACTCGGGATAAATTTCATATGATCATACCCGCATATCTTATATTATCTCTAGTGGTTTTTAATCAATAATAGGTGCCTCTGGCCTTTTTTCTTCATATAGACATAGTAGCTAACTTGAGATAATCCTACCTAATTAAAATTCATATAATAATAAGTTCATTAATAGGTTAGCAGACTTGAAAAAATAAGGGCTATAACAACTGATAGACACAGAATATTTAGGTACTTTTTACCTGTTGAATCGAACTCAATGTAAATCGTTAAAAACAGATTTGTTTCAATAATCACACATGAATATAGCAGTAGCGTCTCACATAGCATTAGATACAATTCAAGATATTCAAGGAACGATTACTGAAAGCCTAGGTGGTCCTGCGTGCTACTGCAGTACAACAGCAAGGAAATTTAATCTTAAGGTAAAACTCGCAACAAAAGTAGGTAAGGATTTTTCTCAGGATTATAGACTGATGTTGCGTAACAAGGGAATAGACATCGACGATATTCTTTTCACCGATAATCCTACTACAAGATTTCGAATTATTCTTAAAAAAGATAGTAGAGAACTATTCTTGGTGTCAAAATGTTCACCAATAACAATCGAAGATATTCAGAGAATCGAAACCAATTGCTGGATAGTAAGCCCTATAATGGACGAAGTTCCTTTTACGGTACTTCAAGAAATAGTAAAAGACAAGGATAACCTTGAGTTCGTTATGCTTGATCCACAAGGTTATATCCGTACACTAGATCCAGATGGAAGAGTATCTTTTCTCAATGACTTAAAACTGGATGTATCTGGAATATCAGCAATAAAAGTAGACCCTGAAGAGCTCTCTGCTCTGACTGGTGGTCGTAAGGGAATTGAGGGGATGAAATTTCTACAAATTAGAAAAGGCATAAAGTTTGTGATATCTACAGAATATCGAATTATACGTTTATTATACAATAAAATGTATTATTCCATAAAGCTCTCAGATGTAGTTACGCCTCATTCTACTGGTGTTGGAGATATTTTAACCTCTTCATTTTGTTGTGCCTATTTGAAAGAAAAAGATCCACTGTGGGCAATTTGTTTCGGAGCGGGTGCCGTACAAGCTGCGTTAGAAGCCAATCTAGTGGGTTTAGAGAAGGTACCACCAAAATCAAAAATCGAACAGAATGCATCCTATTATTATAATACGATATCATTTCAGGAAATTTAATATAAAAAAGGGCACTATACTTGTACCTTTAAATTGAAATAATTAATGACTTTATATCTATATAGAGCATGAAAATAGCACTGGCTGGAGCTGATTCTAGAGATGGAGGAATGCTACATCAAATGAAAAAGACTCTTGATTCACTCAACGTAGAGACGCAAGTAATGAAAAATGAAGACTATAAACTCGCTAGCGAAGTGGACCTTGTTTTATTGGCAGGAGGAGATAGAAGTATTCTTGATTACTTCCACAAAGTTGAATCTGATTCTGCTCCAGTTTTAGGGATTTATGAATCCAACTCTACTGGATTCCTAGCCCAAATAGATGTCAGAGATTTAGAAATTGCAACTTCAAGATTAAAGAAAAGTGATTATGAAGTAGATGAGGTATTTCGTTTAGCAGTTAAAGTTGATGGTAAAGAGGTTGAACCTGTTCTCAATGATGTTGCTATTTTTCCAAGCAAGAGTGCAGTTTTAATGGAACACGTGCTTAAAATAGATGGGAAAGACATATGGCATGACAATAGTGACGGTGTTATAGTGTCTACTCCTACAGGATCGACCGCATATTCAATGTCGGCAGGAGGCCCGATGGTTTTACAACGATCTCAGGTGTTTATAGTAGTATCGGTAAATTCAGTAGATAATACTCGCCGTCCTATGGTGATTCCTAATGACACAACATTAGAGATTGCTGATATTATGAGTAGATATCATTGCGAAGTTGTACTGGATGGAGGTTCTAGGTTAAGAATAAGAAAAATATTGGAATGCTATAAACATGAATTTCCAGCCAGACTTATCAGGTTGATGGGACACTCTTCTGCTACGTCGCTTATGGCTAAGAAGGTTAAACTGGCCGAAGATCTATTAAGCATGCCTCCCAGTGCAAAACTAATTTTAAAAACATTAGAATATGAAGGTGCACTGAGTCAAAAAGACCTTTCCACAAGAACGATGCTTCCAGAGCGAACCATAAGGCTCTCACTCAGCCATTTGCTTAATCTTGGCTATGTTAAGAAGAAGACATCTTTACGTGACGCAAGACAGAAAATTTATGAACTTAGAATTTAGTATGTGTACAGGCTTTAATGAATGTTTCAAAAGCTTGTTCAGGCTTCCCAGGTCTGCTGTCAAATTCACCATGATATTGGATTGCAAAATAGAACTTGCAATGTGGAAGCTCCAAAATTTCTGTTCGTCTGCCATTATCTGAGAAGCCTGATAAAACCATACCATTCTTTTCAACAATGCGGCGGTAAGCCTGATTAAATTCGAATCTGTGTCTGTGCCTTCTTTGTATTATGCTTTTCCCATATATTTTCGCAGCCTTAGTATGAGATATAATTTCAATATTGTGTCTACCAAGCCGCATCGTTCCACCCATATCTTGAAGTGCTGTTTGTTCGGGCATAAATTGTACTACTGGATCTTTTGTGTGGAGACAAAGTTCTGTAGAAGCAGCATTATCTAATCTACAGACATTCCGTGCAAACGCCACTATCGCTAACTGAAAACCAAAACATATTCCTAAATATGGTATGTTTTCTATGCGAGCAAAATTTGCCGCGTTTATTATTCCTTCGCTTCCACGCTTCCCAAAGCCGCCGGGAATCAATATTCCATCAAACTTTTTTAGATAATCGAGTCTTTTTTCTACGTCGTCTTCTAATCTTTCTGATTCAATCCATTCAACTTCGACCTTTCTTCCAATATTTGCTCCTGCATGTAATAATGCATGATATATGCTGACATAGCTGTCCGGTAGACTGACATATTTTCCGACTATTGCAATATTGACTGATCCGTTATATTGATGAAAGGACTTTGTAATTGTTTTCCAATTACCCCATCTTGGAGTACAATTCCTAAACAAAAGTTTATCAGCGATCACCTTGACAATTCCTTGGCTCTCTAGAACTTCTGGAATTTTATAAATAGAAGGTGCATCATGACTAGAAATAACAGACTCTTCTTTGATACTCGCGAAGAGTGAAATTTTACGCCTCGCCTCTAGAGTAAGTGGGGTTTTGCATCTAACAGCCAGAATATCAGGCTGGATGCCGATTCTTCGCAATTCCTGAACACTGTGTTGAGTGGGTTTCGTTTTTTGCTCGCCCACTACATCCAATTTTGGCGCGAGTGTAACATGGATAAATAAAGTATTAGAGATTCCATCCTCAAGTTCCATTTGCCTTAGGGCCTCTAGGAATGGAAGGCTTTCGATATCGCCTACAGTACCTCCACATTCTACAACCATGACATCTAGACATTCATTAGAAGCAACCTTTCGTAACTGATTTTTGATAGCATCTGTAATATGTGGAATGATCTGAACGCACTGACCAAGATATTTTCCTTCTCTCTCACAATGAATAACGTCAAGATACACTCTTCCAGTTGTAATATTATGATCCTTAGTAACAGCAATATTAAGAAAACGTTCGTAATTTCCAATGTCCATATCACATTCCCCACCGTCCTCCGTTACGAAAACTTCTCCGTGAGCGATAGGATTCATTGTTCCTGCGTCATAGTTTAGATAAGGATCGATCTTTACGCAAGAAATTTTCAAACCAGCTAATTGCAGCAATTTAGCTATAGAAGATGTAATTACACCTTTTCCTAGACCGGACATAACTCCTCCTGTGATAAAAATAAACTTTGGACCGAATCTTCTTGGTTCTGCTCTAGACAGCACATTTGGGTTTAACACATCACCTTTTTATTCTTTTTTTAAAAGAAGCATTGTCATGGCCAAGCACACATATCTTATCGAAGAATCATTATCGGTTTGAACATCTTGTCGCATAACCTAATATGTACATCAAATCACGTTCTTGTAGGTGCTGAATGCTGCATAAACATTATTTTTCATTCTGCATTTTCATCTGTATACACTACTTAAGCCGCTCCTATCGTACTATGTTAACTCGCGAATTACTGGTGCTATATAATTAGATGAGCGATTCCAAACTGGTACTGTTGAGTTTAGGGATATCGAAAAATGAAAAACCATTTGAAACCATAAGAAGCGAAAAATTCAATAGAAAATCATAACCAAAATCTATATGCAAATGAATTGCCTGGTTTCCAAAAGCAATTTTGATTTCGGTGGTTCAATAATTCCATTTCTATGTAAAATCAAAGCTATTAATTTAATCCTGTTAGCAAGGTCCTTCAAAGGAGCTTATTGAATGGCGAAAGAAATTAATAAGTGCGTCCCGGAGTAGAACGCACGATTTTATTCTTTCATTCATTTAGCTAGCTTGAGAATCAGGATAGTCTACACTCATCTCATCTACTCTCATGCTAATTTTATACCATTTGTCATTGTGTTTGAAAATATTTGTGGAAGCCTTTTTATTACTTGCCGAGCCATAGCCTCCTATTCTTTCGCTTAGCCTTGATCTCAATTTATCTACCTGATATTGCGCAATCATAAGATTGCCTATGATATTTTCAAGTTCAAGATCTCTTTCCTCTTCGTTATACGGCAGATGATTGTTATTGTTCGTAGTTTTTCTGTTATTATTAATCTGCATTCTCAATGTACATCCTATTTCCTATCGCGTAATGGATTTGGTCAATATAGTATGCCTTGTCGACTACAGCAGAAGATAAGTTTGCGCCACATACAGGTACTCCCTCTTCTTTTTCCATTTGCTCTTCAACCAGTATGCTCATGGCAATATTATCTTCGATAACATGAGATAATAAGGAGATAGGAGAAATGTTATGTAAGCTGAAATAATATATAATATAATAAAACTAAAACCTATTAGCTCTTTACATATTTTAAAATGAAGATAAGTTTGTATATGGATTAGCGAATTTTGTGAAGAGTAAAACTATCCCAGAGATTTTAGAGTGATGTTATAAATTTATTATAAATACATATAATCCGTTATTTTGCTGTTTGTCGTTTCTTCAATCAGATCCTTTAGTTGTTTTCTATCTGAAAAAGTGTCAATGTCCATCAACTTTCTTATAAATTCCATTTCCTGCTTCTCAAAGTTGATCTTTTCATGATAAAACTCACAAAAAGCGAGTTTTTGGTTTATCCTATTAATATGTGAAAGACAACGATATATCTTTTCTCCTTTAGTATCGGCCATTCCATTATCAATTAAAAGCCTTGCAAGCCTTCTTTTTGAAATGTTAAACATTCCGTTCGTAACTAACCTATCAAATACAGAAAGTACCTCGAAATTGTCATCCTTCCCCGTATAACCAATTATCGTAGCTGGAAGCAATCTCAATGCTCTGTTAATTTTTGTCTTCCTAGAATGATTTTCGTCCAAAATGAGTATGGATCTTCCAAAAGTTAGAATGGCATTGAGAATTTGATTGGTTAAGCGTGTATCTAGAATATCGTTATCAGATTTGATTTCGATTGGGTAAAACCTAATCCAATCAATTCTGCATCTTTCTTGTTTTGCGAATTGTTTGAAAACATTATCTCTCATTAATATATTATTATAATTATCAAATGTCTCAATTGAACAGTATTTTATGGTAGAGCTGTCGCGCTTCTCAATTATCGCGATCACAAGGTCAAAGTTTCTAAAATATCCCTCCTCCTTTATTTTCATCTCATGATGTATGTTGGCTGATTTCCGAGGAAAAATATTGTTTTTAATATGCCCAGAGAATACAGAACTTATAAAGACAGATTTTAGGTCTTTTTCTTTCACGAGTATTTGACTGATCAAGGGATTATTTAATTTCTAATATCTAACAATAATATAATAAGACATTACAAACTAAAGACAATGCTTATCTATACCAAGCTTTCTTCATATCAATAATGAAGTATATTTAACTCTTGTAAAATCTTTCCTGCTGTTACATGTTTTATCTTCTTTATGATCGCAACTCCTACTATTATAGCACAAGTGCAGGCGTCAATCATGAATTTAACATGAGGATTGATAGTATCTACGCGGGCTTCTGTTATCGAAGAATCTGCTTGTACACCATATAAGGTAAAATAAACACATAGAGTCGAGTTTTTTATCATAATATATGATTCAGCAATAACTCAGTACAATATTTGAATAAGTCATTGCAATAACTAGGATGTCAGAGTAGTTCTTTTGAATATTTTTTGATATTATCAAGATACATCATGTGTAAACCCGTTTAACAGGTGACGGTGAGATGCTCCTTGAATAATAGGCCAGTCTGCAATAGGAGCAGCATATCAACTTATAATTTCGATGATGCCTAATTCATTATTTAATAAGTAGATGTGATGTTCTTCTGCAGTTGCTATATTAGGATAGCCACCAACCGTACAACAGGCCAGACAACACTTATGTCTCTCTCCCGATGATCATTGAATTTCTTATTCAGTTTGCCGTGTCTTATATGCCTTATCATATTTTTCCGTATTTTTCTCTCTTCCTACTTTTCAAATACTGTTGAACCACTTCAACATCCTTGTCTCCGCGCCCCGATAACGTAACTACAATATTCTCATTTTTGTCGATCTTCTTTGCGAGTTCCATTGCGTACGATACAGCATGAGAGGATTCCAAAGCAGGAATTATTCCTTCAAGTTTAGATAGCATAAGAAAGGCATTAATAGCATCATCATCAGTACATCCTAGATACTTTGCTCTTTTAAGATCCTTTAAGTTAGCATGTTCTGGTCCCACCCCAGGATAATCTAATCCTGCTGAAATACTATGTGTCTCGGTTACTTGACCAAATTTATCTTGCAGAAGGTATGTAAGCATCCCATGAAGAACTCCTTCGGTCCCGGAAGAAAGAGAGGCAGAGTGTCTTCCTGTTCTGATGCCTCTACCTCCTGCTTCTATTCCATACAATGCGACATCTGAATCTTCTAAAAATGAAAAGAAGGATCCCATAGCGTTGCTTCCACCGCCTACACATGCTACAATAGCATCAGGAATTTGATTGGATATTTCTAGCATTTGTTGCCTTATTTCACGGCCAATTATGCTTTGAAAATCTCTAACCATCATAGGATAAGGATGCGGTCCTACTACTGATCCTATTAAATAGTAAGTGTCATGTACATTAGTTACCCAGTCGCGTAAGGTTTCATTGATGGCATCTTTGAGAGTTTTAGTCCCTGCACCAACTGAATGAACCTTTGCTCCTAACAATTGCATGCGAAAAACATTCAATTTTTGTCTTTTAACATCTTTTGCTCCCATGTAAATTTCAGCATCTAGGCCGATAACAGCCGATGCAATAGCAGTGCCTACACCATGTTGGCCTGCACCAGTCTCAGCAATAACCCTTCTCTTACCCATCCTTTTCGCCAACAAGCCCTGGCCAAGAGTATTATTAATTTTGTGAGCGCCACCATGGAGAAGATCTTCTCTTTTTAGGAAAATTTTTGCACCCCCAATGAAATCACTGAGATTTTTTGCAAAGTATAATGGTGTAGGACGACCTGCGTATTTCATTAATAAATATGAAAGTTGTTGTTGAAACTCTTCATCTTTCTTGTACTTTTCATAGGCTGTTTCCAACTCAATTATTGCAGGAACCAGAGTTTCAGGAACATATTTTCCTCCGTATTTTCCAAATTTACCTTCTAGGGGATAATTAGTCCTCATTATGTATTATGTATCGGATAGAATAAAGCACTATTAAGAGATTGGCATATAATAAATGCTCAAATTGAAAGATAAAGTTGGCTAACTTTTGATTCAATATCATTTGACTCCACGATACTCGTTCCTATTAGGAAGGCATTGGCTCCCGCTTTTTTCAAATAACGAATTTCATTTGCATTTGTTATCCCGCTCTCACTAATGATAATATTTTTTCCTTTGTCATATTTTTTAAGCAATCTATAGGTAGTTAGGATATCAACTTTCAGGTTACTCAAATCCCGATTATTTATACCAATTAGGTCTCGATAACATTCTTTTAATTTTAGGCTGTCTGCAAATTCATCTTCTGAATGAACTTCAATAATTATCTGCAAGCCTTTTCTATAAGCATATTCTGAGAGTTTTTCCAAGCCGCTTTCTGCTAGGTTCTGATCGAATATTGCTTTGATGAATAGCACACAGTCTGCGCCTATTTGTTTTGCGGCATCTATTTGAATTTCGCTAACTATTATATCTTTCATAAGAATTGGAACTATAATTTTTTTCCTCAGTTTAGCCAAGTTGTCAATAGAGCCATTGAATAAATATGGTTGTGTCAAAACTGAAAGACCAATAGAGCCAGATGAGATCATTTTTGATGCTAATTGGATGGGATCCATTTCTGTTTGTGCTTTAATTTGTCCCCTGGAGGGAGACGCAAATTTAATCTCTGTTATGATCGGCGCGTGAGAGCAAGAGAGAATAGCATTCTTCATGCTAATAGAGTCATGTCTTGTGAAATCGTAATTTTCGGCATCATAAGCGCCTTCTTCTATAGCTTTATAGGAATTATCAGTGAGTGATTTCAGATTAAATGTTGAGTTACTAAATTTGCTCATCTACAAAGTCTTGAAGGACAATATTATATATTGATGTAATCACAAATGCTAGCCATTAAACCTTATTTCTTGATATTTGTGTTTATTCAGTAACTGCAGTACAAGGATATCAAAACTACCATTGATACAATATTTGCGTTCTAAATAGTATCGCAAGTTCTATAAGATACGTTTTTGCTAGGATACTTAATATAATATCTACGATAAACTATTCACTTCACGATGTCAGAAAGCACAATATTTCGTGATAAATCAAAGTTATCACCAAGATACGTACCAAGTGAATTACCTCATCGGGAAAAACAGATTGAGCAGATCGATCATATTTTTAGATCGTCGTATTCGAGTCCAAGTAAGTTTCCTTTAGCCGTGTTGCAGATAGTTGGCCCTGCCGGGATCGGTAAAACTTCTACTGTCCTTAAATTCTCTAAACTTTTAGCAGATAAATTTTTGCACAATAGATTAACTCTGAAGATTGCCTATGTTAATTTAAAATTACAAGGTGGCAATAAATATGCAATATACAGGTTCGTCTTAGAAAGAGTTGCGCCAGAGCTGCCATCACAAGGACTTAGTGCAGAAGAGATGTTAAGATATATGTTGCGCTATCTATATGAAAATAACATTTATTTACTAATAATCCTTGATGAGATCGATTATCTAATAAAGATCAGCAAAGATACTGGCATAATCTATGATTTAACTCGTCTCAATGAATTTGATCCCGACGCGCCGTGCAACGTAAAGGGAGTAATATTTATTGCGAGAAGTACAGACTTCTATCACAAACTCGATCAAGCGGAGTTGAGTACATTAGGTAGAGTTCCAATGGAATTTCCAATATATTCAATTAAGGAGGTTAGCGACATATTAGTAAATAGATGTTCAGAAGCATTTATTGCAAACGCTATCGGATCAAATGTAATTGATGAAGTAGCAAAATTCACTGTTTCGCCTGCAAATAATAGCGATATAAGATACGCACTTGATCTTCTTCTATATGCTGGAAATCTGGCTGAAGTCCAAGGGACAGGTCGGCTAACTCTCGACCAAATCCGAAAGGTTCATGGTCAGATTCATTCTTCGATAAATACCTCAGAAATAGAAGAGTTATCAAAGAGCCAAATATTTACCCTCATGGCAGTAGTAAGGGCACTGCGTGCAAAAAAAAAGCAGTATGTCGAACTTAAAGAAATACGAATCCGCGCCCAGGAATTATCAGAAGAATTTAAATTAAAAAAACTGGATGTAGAAGATTATCTCAATGATCTAGAAACAAGAAAAATAATTGAAATTAGATCATTAAAGGAAATCGGCATGCACATAACCTCTCTTCATGAACTTGAACCAATACTTCAAAAACGAATCAAACGTGATAATATTAATGAATATTGGCAGTAAATTAACTAGTAAAGAGATAGTGGAGATAGGTCTTGGAAGTATTGGAAAAATAAAAATAATAAAGGCACTAGAGGAACAGGGAAAAATGGTTACAGTATATACTTTACAAAAGAAAACTCATTTAAAGAGAGAAGATATCAAACGCAATTTAAATGATTTAATTAAAATTGGTTGGGTAAAAGAAAGTAGACTTGCTAATATTATGTATAGTTTGAATAAAGAGGATCATTATATTATTTGCATGATAGCGTTTTTCAAAGAGGTAGGATACATTTGCTAGTAACACGATAACTATCGATAAAAAATAATCTGAATTTGTTTTATGTAGAAATTGCTCTAAAATTTCTCATTTGGTCTCTTAGGTTGTCCTGGCCAAAAATTGGGTTTTTAGTCCTACTAGCCTCTGGCGATATAGCCTCTCTATGATTGAATTAAAATTATGATTTTCACGCAATTTTAATTTCAGATATTTAAGGAATTACGATACCTGACATATCTTTTGCGAAAAGCATATTATTCAAAGTTACCTGAAATCTTGTACCGTTACGTTCAACAAGTAATTCAATATCATCAAGAGAATCTGAGATATCGGCTCCTTCATATTTTTTAATTACTACATGAATAGATTCATGAGAAATTAATGCTTCTATAAACGGTTCAATATATTCAAAATCACCTATCTTATGCGAGGCATGGTTTTTAGATAGTATGATTATCATCGTTTGATTATGATATGTAAAGTAGGGTGGAGATTCATCAATTGCACAAGCTAACGCAAAATTGTTTATTGTCACACCTATTAATATATCTCTATTTATTGAAGAATTTATATGCTCATATATTTAGAATAAAAAACAGATATCATGTCCCCATCAAAGATATACTATAAATACAAGATACAGTTGATTCTCTTTAGCATCCTATATATAAATATAGGAATTATCTGAAAAAGTATGTGGATGCTATAGAGGGAATATGTAGGCATACCGATCTTCTAAACATTAAAATTTGTACTCTTGTATTTATTTGACATTTGAGAATACTAAAAGACGATCGTGAAATAAACCGGGGATATCTTACCTTGTTTAATTGAACTATAATCCCTATTAGAGAGGGCTGAATTTACTTATTATATTTGTAACTTTTCACAATCTTATGAGAACGTAAAAAGCATAAAACTAAATCTCAATGATAAAAGCTCATAAAGTGTTGTTATTATGATATTGAATTGACTTTTCTCTTTAGACCACAAGTTGAAATAATAATATAATAATAATGCTATTCTTTAGATAATTTAAAGTACAAAATACTCTGCTTGGGGATGATGCACCACTATAGCTGCAGTAGATTGATCTGGTATTATTTGTCCAGATTCAGTTAATCTCATGCCTGACTTTGTTGGATCTAGTAATTTCCATACCAGCGAATGTTGGGAAATATCGGGGCAACTAGGATATCCCCAGCTATATCTAAGGCCACGCTTTTCGCCGATGTTAAGTTCTGTTTTTATTTTTAGATTAATCCAGTCTGCCAATGCCTCCGCAGTCTCGACTGCTAAACCATGTAAATAATACGCGTCGGTATATTTGTTTTCTTTATTCCAATTATCGATAATTTGTGTTACCTTGTTGCCTACTGTGACTGCTTGAAAAGCAACGATATCATCGTCACCAAAGAAATCAGTCAGGCATAGATGTTTTTCTTTAGAGGACCTAGGAAAATCAAATACAACTTCGCCTTCACTATGAGGTAATTCTACTACAAGTTTTCCATTTCTATTATGGCATCTAAAATAACCGTATACTGCCTCCGGAGCAAACAGATTTTCTTGTATCACTCTTGATTTCCATTCTTCGAAAAGTCTTTCAGCTTCCTGACTTAAATCTTCTGCACTTTTTCCACGAATTCCCCAAGATAGAACAAAGAGAGATTTTTTATTAATGAATTTCCATACTTTATACATATCAATATTGTCAAGTCCAAGTCGTACCTGTATGTTTATATGTGGAGGAACAGGAGGAGAAACAGGTTTTATGCTACTTTGCGGTAAGTCTACAGCTTCGACAGCGGGTTTTTGTTTTTCCTGCCATTTTTCAAGTTTTTGACGCCATTCTTCTATATACTGATTTCTTTCATTAGACATCAGTTTGTTCATGACTTTTAAGCCTTCAAATGCAGTTTTACAGTAGAATACACCATTATTATAAATCGTATCTTCTTTCGCAATTCTATTGATAAAACTGCTGTTAATAGCAGCCCCTCCACATAAGACTGGAATTCTCATATTATTTTTCCTCGCATGGTCTATAAAATATTGCATTTGCTTTGACGTAGAAACAAGGAGAGCCGAAAGCCCTACTGCATCAGCATTAACTTCCTGAATTTTTTCAATAATACTTTGCAACGGGACTTGCTTGCCTAAATCATATACTGAATATCCGTTATTAGCAAAAATTGTCTTTACCAAATTTTTGCCTATATCGTGCACGTCTCCATATACTGTGCATAATACAATTTTGCCTTTGCTTACTCCTTCTTGTCTAATAAGATACTTTTCTAATTCAACAACTGCAGCTTTCATACATTCAGCTGATTTTAAGACGAAAGGTAAAATTAGCTCGCCCGCCCCAAATTTGTCGCCAACCTCTTTCATGGCTGGCAGTAAAACCTCATTTAAAGTCTTTACCGCAGCTTGATGACACTCTTCCTTGGATGCTAATAGTTTTAAATCGCCATTGTTTTCTATTTTTGTCTCTACTTTACCATCTGTCGAAATCCTATCTGCTATCGCTGCAGTAACATCCTTTTCTATCCCATCCTTGAGCCTATTAAGAATTCTGAAATAGCATCTTTTGCTGGCGTCCCATTTTTCATCGAATTGGACTCTCTTGATGGATGATGCTGTAGTAGTCAAATTTAATCCTTCAAAGTAAGAAATAAGAGCCGGCAGAGCATTAGGATGATTATTGAATATAAGGTCCTCTGCAAGTTTTAGCTGTGCTGAATCTACTTCTGTGTAAGGAATAATGTCTTTTGCATTTATAATTACGCAATCTAGGCCAGCATTTATAGCGTGATGTAGAAATACAGAATTGACTATTCTCCTTGCTTGTAACGGAAGACCAAAACTAACATTGCTGAGACCTAAGGTAGTAAAGCAACCAGGAAGATTTTCCTTTACCTTCCTTATACCTTTAAGTGTATCTTTCGCCGACTCTAAGAATTCTGGCTCGCCTGTTGCCAAGGTAAACGTGAGAACGTCAAAAATAAACTGCCATGGCTGAAGCCCATATTTTTTTCCAGTCTCAAAGAGAAGCTTTGCTGTTTCCGATTTTTCTTCTGGAGTCTTTGCCATCCCTCTAGGTCCTATACACATTGCAATAGCAGGGACACCATATTTTACCATTAAAGGTGCCAGTGAGTGAAATCTGTTCCCATCACCTTCAAGATTAATGGAATTAATTATTGGCCTACCAGGAATCTGTTTTAGTGCGATTTCAATTACTTTGGGGTCAGTTGAATCAATAACGAGTGGTGCGTCTATCTCCAGGCTTAATCGCTTAACGAGTGTTCTCATAAATTCTGTTTCATCTGCGCGCTCTGTGGTTGCTACACAGACATCTAGACAATGAGCACCATCTTCTACCTGTGCTCTGGCTAAATTCACCAGACCATCGAAGTCATTCATTAGCACCATCTCCTTTGCTTTTTTGGATCCTTGAGTATTAAGCCGTTCACCAATTATAAGAGGTGGGGGTTCTTGTTTTAGGTCTATTGCCTTCAATGCAGAACTGATTCTTGGTATCTTCGCCATTTCAAGATGACAAATTGCTTTGATTCAGAACCCCACTAAAATCTTATCCTTATTGCTCATCTTTTCTCGATATTTTTTCGTCTAACATTTTACGTAGCTGTGCTATATGTTCGGGATTAGTTCCACAACATCCGCCGATGATGCGTATATTCTTGTAGTTATCGATAAAATCTTTAAGTTTATCTCTGATTTCGATTGGAGTCATTTTATATAATGCTTTGCCGCCTTCATTTTGAGGCATACCAGCGTTAGGAACAACTAATATGGGTAATTCATCTTGCTCACTTAACCATCTAACACTAGGTGTCATCTCGACTGGACCTGTAGAGCAATTTAAACCAAAAACATCGATTCCCATGTCGCTAACTGTAGTGTAAGCAGCTTGAACATTTGTTCCAAGTAACATCTTTCCATATTGATCGAGTGTAACATTGGATATCAGTGGAACTTTTTTTCCTATATTTTGCATAGCATCATGGCATCCATTGATAGCAAGTTTCACTTCCAGAATATCTTGGCTAGTCTCAATAAGTAGTGCATCGACGTTTCCAAGAATCAGGCCTTGTGCTTGCTGTTCAAATGCTTCTTTGATCTCATCTAGAGAGATTTGCCCTAGGTCTGGGTCGTTTGAGCTTGGTAGATAGCCGGTCGGCCCCATGGAACCCACAACATAGCGACATTTATCATTAAATTCACTGCACACTTCTCTTCCAAGTTCAGCAGCTTTTTTATTCAGTTCAACAGTTCTATTACCATAACCATACTCATCGAGCTTTAACTTATTACTTCCAAAGGTGTTCGTCTCTATACAATCTGCCCCGGCTTTCAAGTAGTTTCTATGAATTTGTTTGATCCATTCTGGTCTACTAAGTATTAAACCATCATTAAAACCATCCTTCTTATCTGGGAAATCATTAATATTAGGATTCAATTTCTGTATTTCTGTTCCCATCGCTCCATCAAAAAGAATTATTCGCTTTCCAAGAGCTTCACTGAATGATTCAAGCATATTATGATGGAATTCAAAACCTAGAAAGGAGTTTAATATGTTTCTCCCAGTTTCCTTTTTGTTCTGTTATTTTCTCAGCATGACAACCTTACTGTGATCAATAAGCGGGTATTGACTATCAGACGACCTTCTCTCAACACTGTTTGGCATGGCAAAAGCTTTTCGTTCTCTTTTATGTAAGTATGCCAAGATGTACATCTTAAAGTCAGCGTATTAAATCCTATCAAACAGCAGTATATTTACAATGCATACTGGACTTATCATCTGATAATAGCAAAACCAACAAATTGAACCAAGTAATAATAATAAACAATCAGCAGCCTTTTTATTATCAATGTTTGCCTTTGCTCTTATGATAATCTCTGACTGTTCTATTCCTAGCTAGCATTTTCATAGAATGGACCAAAGTTAAATGTACAAGATGATGATCATGAATAAATAGACGAAGAAGAATCTCCTACTGTATTGTTAATTATACTATTTGTTAAATGTTTCAATAGTGTCTACTAAAGCCTTTTTAGATTCATCTAATATAATGTCATTATAATCCTCAATATGTGATAGTAGCAAGTCTTGTGCAGGTATTGATGTTGATGATTATGATGTATTACCGACTAGAACATTATTATATTTACCAAGGTTCCGTTTTATTGCTTCGATTATTGATGCAAGAGCGAATTGTAAAAGTACTTTACCATCTGTCAGAACACTTATAACTTCTTCTTTAGTAGTCTCTTTGATTTTAAGATATTCTTCATTATTATTCTTAAATCGACTAATAACAGTTTCTAACCTTGAAATGTAATTATTGAGTTGTTCTGCCTCTTGTCTTTTGGATTCACAAGACATATCTTAGGAGTTCCAGTAATTCCTGGATCTATCTATTTCATTATTCAATCTATACAAATAATTCTTGGATCTTTCTATTTGCATATCCAAATCATGTGTTTCCTCTGTCCGCCATTTGTACAATTTTTCAATCTGTGCTAGTCCAAGAGCATTATCATCATCAACCATTTGGAGAAGCTTAACAACTTGCTGTCTGCTAACACCTTCTTTCTTAGATAATTCGTATAGCTTTAGAAAATCTCCTATCCCCTCATCTCCTAACTCTTTATAAGCAATATAGAGTTTATGGAATCGATTTAACTTCAAATACTCTCTATACAATTTTGTTACCTCTGGCTCTCTTAGGTTTAATGTGATAGCGACTTGTACAGGACGCTTACCTTCAGAAAATAATTTGTAGGCTTTACTAGACAGCTCTTGTTCCTGTTGCTCATGTTGATATTTTTGTCGTTTGGCTTCTTCTTCCTTTATAATAGCGTTTATGTCACGTGGTGATATTCTTTCCATTTCTGCGATTTCAGCATAGGTCTTATGTTGACTAAAATATAGATCTATTACCCTATTTTTTCTTTCATTTGTTAGTTGCAAATGCTATCTCTATTATAGATATCGTTACTTAAAAAGGTAACGATTTATGCTACCATGTGCTTTCAACTATATTTACTTATTATCATCTACTTTCTTCTTTATAGTAACACTTCATAAAACACTATATCTGAAGGCCTTTAAGATTCTATAATAATAGCATTCAGACCTTATAGGAAGAGAATAAAGAAAAGTAATATAGTAGTAGGATTTATGGCCATATTATGAATAATTATTATAATTGTATTCTATGGTTATGCTATCTCACGAACCATTTGCAAGTAGTTATTATTATACTACTATTAGATAATGCCTGATCCGTAGTTTACATAGCAAAAATGTAGTCATTAGTTATGTATACTATAGAAATTTCAATCTTATATCTGTCATATCAATGCCAGTAATCTCTAAAGTGTCCGTCGATTTAGTTACAATATCGCTTGTATTTTTAAGTTCATATTCTCAAGGTTAATTAAATAACCTTTTTGAGCATATATAGGATCTTTTATTACTTCATAATAATAAATCAAATCACCTCTGTCCTTGTCAAGTATTCGGGCAATGACGCCAGCCCGCACATGTTTCTCATATTCATGTCGAGATTATTTTGGATTAGTTAAGTGATAATATTAATAAATTCTAGTAAGTTCCTTCTAAAGACGTAATAAAGTAATTGACTGAGTTTCCCCATTCGCAATATATATCGCAATTATGTGGGTTTTGACAATTAAGTTGCTGTTGATGTTGCGATTGCTGTTGCTCTTATCTGGGTTTGGTTTTAAATTAACTGTATTATATTCTTATCCTGCTTTTGTTGTTGCTGATGAATAGATCAGACCGATGGATGAATGGAGAGATCGCCTTTCTTGTGAAACTACCTCGAATCAATTTATTTTTATTATAATTATCTACCATTATCACGAAAGACTTTCAGCCAATTGGTATAACACAGGTTATTCTAACTGAATGACGGGTGAGTGAGTGAATGACAACCAGTTGTCATTCATCTGAACGGAACAGATACCAAGGATATCTACTCCAAGCTGGAAACAATTTTAAAATTAAATAAATAACGAACTAACATAGAAATAAACAAACAATATCCTCAATAGAAGAAGTTTATGTTCTGTTTCTCCTTTTTTTCTTTATGTTGTTACTAGTGATTAGTAATAATATCTGACCTGCAGCTGTCGTTCGATGCTAAGACTCTGCGATAGCACCCATTGCAATGTCTGTATCAATATATTCATATCCTATCGGTGTCCTCTATGTTCTGGGTCTTGTATATTTCCCTTTTATTCTTTTTTATCTAACTGCATAATTCACCTAGTAGGATTTAGATCTTACATCTTAAATAAAATTCTTATGAAGATATCTTTTATGAATAACACGTAATGGTTGAAGTAGGTATAGCCGAATATTTCGGCATAGGAGAAGCGCTTGGAATAATTGGAACGATGTTTATAGTTCTGTACTTTTCAAGAAAACAAATGCAAAGCCTATC
>Ga0126310_10000168_pt1 | contig 19286 bp, 17 predicted proteins | sample Plot60_FD_92540 | JGI IMG/M metagenome (GOLD analysis project Ga0126310, IMG submission 92540) | Serpentine soil microbial communities from UC McLaughlin Reserve, CA, USA - Plot60 | ecosystem: Environmental > Terrestrial > Soil > Grasslands | place: USA: UC McLaughlin Reserve, Lake County... | reverse complement strand
CGCCGGCTCCGGCGGCGCGACCGACTGCGCCAGCGGACTCTGCGGGCTCTGCGGGCTCGCCGGCTCCGGTGGCGCGACCGACTGCGCCAGCGGACTCTGCGGGCTCTGCGGGCTCGCCGGCTCCGGTGGCGCGACCGAGTTGGCCATCGGGCTCTGCGGGTTGGCCGGCTCCGGCTCGGGGCCGCCGAGTCCAGGAACCGTGTCCTTCGGCACCGGTGTCCCCTCCGCCGGCAGCGTCTTCCCAAGGTCCGGCTCGGTCGGCGGAGCCTCCGACACCGGACCCGCGGGCTCCGGCCCACCGAGCCCCGGCGTCGTATCTGGTGGCGCCGGCGTGCCCTGCGCCGGCAGCGTCTTCCCGAGATCCGGCTCGGTCGGCGGAGCCTCCGACACCGGACCCGCGGGCTCCGGCCCCCCGAGCCCCGGCGTGGTGTCCGGCGCGGCGGACGTGCCCTCGGCCGGCAGCGTCTTCCCGAGATCCGGCTCGGTCGGCGGAGCCTCCGACACCGGACCCACGGGCTCCGGCCCCCCGAGCCCCGGCGTGGTGTCCGGCGCGGCGGGCGTGCCCTCGGCCGGGACCGTCTTCGCGAGCGGGTCGACGGGGGCGCCTGCGGCGCGGGCCGCCCCTTCGCCCTCCCCGGCGGCGCCCGTGGCGCGGGCGGCGCCTCCGGCATCGCCGGCCGAGGCCGCAGCTCCGGCCTCTCCGGCCGCCGCCCCGCGCACGGCCGCGCCTTCCGCGGCGCCGGCCGTCGCCCCGCGGGCCGCGGCGCTCTCGGCTGCGGTCGCCGCCGCGCCCTCGCCGGCGGTGGCGGCAGAGCCACCGCCGCCGGCTGCACCCGCGGCGACCGCGCCGATCTTCACGGCGTCCGTCCCGAACGACTGGAGGCCCGCGGTGAACTCCTTCACCGCGGTGTCGTTGTCTCCCTTCTCGTACGCCGTCGCGGCCTTCTCGAAGTGGGCCTCGGCGCCGGCGAACGGCATGAACTGCGTCCCATAGTCGGCGGCGGTGAGGGCGGCCGAGCGCTCGTCCTGACCCTCGTTGCGCGCCTCGATGTACTTCCCCACCACCTCGGGAGCGACGAGATAGAAGTCCTTGGCGAACTCGTGGACCTTCTGCTCCGCGCGGTTCGTGGCCGCCTCGATCGCCTTCGGGTCGTCCCCCTGGATGACCGTGTACAGGTCGCCGACGGTCTGCACGAGCTCTTTGGCCTCATGCGTCGCCTGCGAGGTCGGTGAGTTCGGGTTGGGCTCCACCGCCTGGAGGAGCACGCCCTTGAGCGCGTCGTAATTCTCGTAGGTGGCGGACGCCTTCTGGTCGGTCTCGGTCACCTTCTGCTGGGCGTCCCCTACCGCCTCCTTCGCATCGCCGACCACCTGGTCGACCTTATCCTCGGCCGCCTTCGCTCCGGCCGCCGCGCCGTCGACGACCTTCCCGACGGTCTCCTTGACCGTGTCGCCGATCGCCTGCGCTCCCGCCTTGACGTCGTCGACGACCCCTCCGGCGACCGACGCGGCGGTCTCGGCCAGCTTGCCGTCGCCGACGGGCTGCGGCTCCGCGTCCTGGGAGTCGGTCTGGGCGCTCTCGGACTGCTTCTCCTCGACGCCGGTCGCGCCGGCGCTCTTCGGGCCATCGCTCGTGCTCTGCACCTCGAGCCCCGGTCGCCCTTCAGGCTCGCCCGCGCCGGCGCCCTTCGCGCCGCCGCCGTCGCCTCCGAGCGAGGCCCCTTCGCGCTGCCCGCCCTGCGCCTCGCCCGACTGCGACCGGTTCTCGGTCTGCGTCTCGCGGTTCGAACTGTGTTCCTGTTCCTCAGCCATCCCTCATCACCCGATCCGCTTGCTCGCCAACGCGCGCAGCTTCGCCTGGTCCTCCTCGTAGGAGGCGTTGCGCTCCTTCACCTCGGCCTCCCACTCCTTCATCTGCTCGTCGAGCTCCTTGGGCTTCGGGACCGGGATGTCCTTGACCTCGGCCTTCGTGTAGCCGCCGCCCCCGCCCCCGGAGAGCGAGGGACCGTCGAGCGTCGTCCCGCGCTCAAGCTTGTCCGCACCCGGCGCGTACTCGGTGTTCGGGTTGTCGAGCAGGGCGCGCTCGTTCTGGTCGCTCTGCGAATTCTCGTTGCCGTCGTTCTGCTCGTTCGAGCGTTCCGAGTTGTCCGAGCTGTCCGAGGACAAGGAGGACGCACGCTCGCCGCCTTCGCCCGAGCCCGATGACGAATTCTGGGTCCGGATCCCGTCCAGGCCGGGTGGCCGATCGCTCTTCACAGTCCCGCCTCCCTCATCACGCGCGCGAGCACGCGGCGCGACGTCCGCGGCACCTTGCGCCGGTCGTTGGCCAGCATCTGCTGCTCGAAGCAGACCGCCACCCGCCGTGCCGCGGCGTCGAGCGCAACACGCGCCTGCTCCGGTTGTTCCTCCTCCGGGAACTCGATCAGCTCGTAGGCGGCGTCCTGGCAGACCTCCCAGGTGTCGCGACGCCGCCCCTCCTCGCGCTTCAGGTCGGCGTCGTCGGCGTCATGCCACGCGCGGTCGTAGCGCTTGCTGATGATCAGGTCCGCCGCGGCCGAGCGGTACAGGCACAGCGGTGGGTCCTGCTTGCAGACGAGATGGCACGCGGGATACGGGTCGAATCGCCGCAGGTGGAGGCGGACCGCGACGTTGTGAAATGGCCGCACGTCCGCGGTGCCGGAGGCGAGCTTGGCCAGCAGCACCTCGCGCAGCCGGTCGCGGAACTCGCCGGTGTCGGCGTACGACCAGACCTCCTGCGCGCCGCGCCGCGTCGCAAGCCAGTCGGAGCCGTGGCCCGCGAACGCCCGCAGCAGCTCGGCCTCGTCGATGGTCGGCGGCCGGCGCGCGCGGATCACGCCGACCAGGTCGTCCCACAGGCGATCCAGAGCGCCCGGCTCGTCGATCATCGCCACGACCGTGCGCGAGAGCGTCCGCTGCACGTACTCGTCGACCGACAGCGTCCGCGCCGCCGCGCACACGTCCGGATTCGCGCACGTCTCCGCGCAGAACGGCCGCGCCAGGAAGAGGTCGGCGAACGGCCCGGCCGACCGCCACCGCGCCGTGTGCTCGCGCACGTGCTCGTCGCTCGGCGGGACCGGCGAGAGCGGGTCCTTCGCCAGCGGCACCTGCACCAGCAGCGGCGCGTCGTCGCCACCGCTGAACACCGCCGCCTCGCCCGGGCCGAGCGACGTCAGCGCCTTCGCCTGCCGCTCGTCCATCGCCATCGCGCCGGCGAGCGCGGCGCGGTCGTCGGCCGACACGATCCGGTGCGCGATCTTCACGTTCGTGTTCTTCATGACGTCGGGCGCGAGCCTCACGGGGACCTGGTCCGCGATCACGACGCCCTGCCCGTAGGCGCGGATCTCCGACAGCAAGTTCGAGAACGTCTCCACGGCCTGGCCGCGCGGGTTGGCCACCTCCTCGCCGCCGCCCGTCGACACGTTGCCGAGCAGGCGGTGGGCCTCCTCGACGACGAGCAAGTGCACAAGGTCGGGCGACTGCCCCATGGCCCGCCGGTGCTCGGCGAGCCGGATGAGCAGCAGCCCCGTCAGCAGCGCCTTGTCGCCCTCGTCGCCGAGGGGCTCGAGCTCGACCACCGTGTTGTGTCCGAACAGCTCCTCGTCCGACAACGAGCGGGTCACGTCGAGCATTGCCCCCTTGCCGCCCTGGCGCAGCGACTCCAGGCGGGTGATGAGGGCAGCCTGGAGATCGCTGGCGACCTTGTCGTCGTAGCCGAGCGCGGGCACGACCTCGGCCGCCTTGGCGATGACGTCGGAGAGCGTCGGGAACGCGTCGGCGATCATCACGCCGTCGGTCAGCCGGCTGTTCGTGTTCGTCCGCAGGTCCCAGCCGCGGTCGCGGTAGACCTCGTGCAGGCAGCGCTCGAGGATCTGCGGCAGCGGCGTCCACATCCCGAACGCCGCCGTGAACGCCGCGCGCAGCAGGTCGAGGTGCTCGCTGACCGCCGTGCCGGGCGGGACCTCGAACGGGTTCAGCGTGAACGGCGCGACGGTCGCCTTGCCGGCGGTGAAGACGCGGACGTCCGGCCCGAACCGCGGATGCGTCGTCAAGGCGCGGTACTCGGCCTTCGTCGGCTCGATGACGAGGAACGGGACGCCGTGGGACGCCACCTCCTCGAGCAGCGCCATGATCGTGTTCGTCTTGCCCGAGCCGGTGGTGCCCGCGACGAACACATGCCGCGAGAGCGACTGGACGGGGATGTCGTAGGACCCGGCGGTCGCCTTGCGGTTCTGGAGAACGTTGCCGATCCGCAGCCGGTCGCCGTTCCCCGAGACGGGCCTGGCCACGACGTCGAAGCGCGGGACGAGGTCGACGCGGTAGCCGGGCGACTCGAGCTCGGGCAGGTGGACGATCGCCGCCAGCTCGGCCGTCGAGAGCAGCGTCTGGCATTCGAACGGCCGGCGGTAGCTGCCAGGCCCCGGCAGCCCCCAGCTGTCGGGCATCGCCCAGTGTCGGGCGAGCCCCTCGACGCGCGGGTCGTCGAACACGCGCACCGGCTCGGGAAGGGAGCGGTCGCCGGACATCACGCTGCGCCACGCACTCGCCAGCCCGGGGTAGCTCGTCGCGTCGCCCATCAGGTAGACCGCCGTGCGCCACGAGCCGGTTGCCATGCCCTCGCCGGCCGACACCAGCCCCGCCTTCAGCAGCTGGAGGTACTGCTCGGTGAGCGGGCTCGGCGCGCGCTCGTGCTCGGCCGCGGCGCTGATCGCGCGCATCTCGTTGAGGATCGAGCTGCGCACGTCGCCGATCGCCCCCTCCGACGCCGGGTACGCGAGCACGAGCGCCGACCAGTCGGCGCCCGTCAGCGAGCGGATGACCCGGTCCAGCGGAGCGGCTCCGTCCGTCTCGTCGACGCCGGCCGGCGCGGGGACGCCGAGCGCCAGACCGGCGAGCGGCCACTGCTGGGTGGCGGCAGGGGCCGGCTCGAGGTCGATGACCGGATACAGGCCGCGGAGCACCGACTCGATCACCTCGATGCGGCGGTCCTGGGCCTGGTCGGGCCCGGTCCGGGCGGACCACGTCCCGAGGTGGACGCGGACGCCCTCCGGCGAGCCGACGACCTGGAACGCCAGCGGAATCCGGTAGCCGTACAGACCGGTGATCAGCTCGGCGGTCGGCGGGCGCCAGCGCAGCGACTCGGGGTCCGGCCTGCGCGACCGCGCCTCCTTGTCAGGCCTCCCGATCCCGGCCACGCGCAGCAGCCGCCGCGACGGCTCGCCCCCGCTGGTCGCAGCAGCCGCGGCGAGGTCCGGCGCGACGCCCGACCGCTGGAGGTAGTCGATGCTCGCGGTGCTGGCGGCCTCGGAGGACATGCGTCACTTCTCGAACGGGTTCTCGACGGTCGTGCTGGTGACGATCGAGACGATGATGAACGCGAAGAACGCGAGGATCACGAGGACGACGATGAAGATCGCGAGCTTGCGGCCGAACCCCGGCCCGCGCACCTCGGCCCGCGTCGACAGGTTCCGCACGCGGTCGGCCCGCAACGTCCCGCGCGACCAGCTCCCGCTGACCTCGACCTCCTCGCCCTCGCCCACCTGGCCGCCCTCGTAGTCGCGGAACTCGACGGAGACGGGCTGGAGCCGGTTGCCTGACGCGTCGTAGCTGTCGACGCGGAACGCGAGGATCTCGCGCTGTTGCTCGTTGCGGCGCAGCTGGATCCCGCGCGCCGTGCCGCGGACCGTCGCGCGACCACGCCGTGCCGGCTCGGCCCCGGCGGGCGCACGCTCCGCCGGCGGCTGGGTGGGCGCGGCGACGTCCGGGTCCGGCCTCCTGGCCGGGGCATCGTCCGGCGACAGGCGGGGCGCCCGCCACTCCTCGCTGATGTCGAGGTAGCCGGCTGAGGCAGCGGGAGCCGCGGGCTCGGGGACCGTGTGGGTCCGCGTCACCTGCTCCTCCTCCTTGAACCGGAACACCATGAGCGTGTCGCCGACCTTGATCTCGTCGCCCGCGCGCAGAGTCCAGCCCTGCGCGAGCCGCGCGCCGTTGACGAACGTCCCGTTGGAGGAGCCCGCGTCCTTGAGCACCCAGCCGTCGGCGCCGCGCTCCAGCACCGCGTGCGAGCGCGAGACTGATCCGTCGCTAGGGAGGGAGAGCGCGTTGTCCTCGGTCCGGCCCACCGTGAGACGCTCACCGGCGAGCGAGAAGAGCTCCGCTCCGTCCTGTCGTCGGATCTCGAGATACGCCGTCACGGGACCTCGAAACCGACCTTAAAGCATCGGTACCGCCCGATCCGGAATTTGTCAAGAATCCGCTGAATGAGCGCGGCGCCGCGCGCGTTCCCCAATCGTTGCCCAAGCACCGCCGCTGGGTCCCGTAATCTCCGATGAACACACGGCGCACGGCAGATGGATCGTTGTTTGCGACCGTCGTGTCGCCGCTACCCGGGCACGTCCCCTGTAACGACCGCCGAGCTGTCGATGACGTTCTTGGACTCGCCTCCGTCCGCGATAGGCGAAATCACGGCCCGGGGTCGTCTGTTGTACGTGGATGGGGAGATGGGCCTTGAGGTTCACGTCCGCGGCGCGCGCGATCGGCTCGTGGCGCATGGCACGTTCCCGCTGCTCCGTCTTCCCGCCGATCGACGAATCGATCGAGTTGGCCCGCCGGGCCAATCCGCCACCGCTGGCAGCGGGCCCAACAGCCCGGATCCCCATCTCCGCACGGCGCCGGTAGCGGACCGCGGGAGGCATCAGGCTTGCGACGGCATCGACTGGCTCCGGGCTGAGCTTCGCGGCGAGCTGCCCCCTCCACTATCGACCTGCTCACCAGCATCCGGCTCATCGGCGCCGAGCGGGGTCGGGTCGTGTTCGCGCTACCGGCATGCCCAGGACGCGCTCCCGGCCGCGCTCGCGGTCGCGAAGCGCCTGGGGCGGAAAGGCGCTCCGCTGGCCGCGCACGCGCAGTCGGCGTTTGTCGACGGGCTGGGGCTCGCGATGGTGATCGCGGCCGCGGCGGCGGGCCTCGTAGCGCGTTCGTCTTCTGGCAAGTCCGGGGCGCCAGCGTGGCCCAAGCGGAGGCGCGTTCGCCGGCACACCCACGCCGAAGCGAAGGTCACGACCGAGCCGCGCTCCCGGACCGGCCGCATGCCCAGTCACCAATGACGCGGATGTCGGCGACGTCCGCGCCAACCGACGTCCAATGAGGGATCCCCCATGTTTACGGCCTATATCGTCGTCATCGTCATGACCGCCGCGGCCAAGGCTATGCGGCGACCGTCGACTTCACACGCCCGGCGTGGCTCCTCAGCAATATGGTCAAGGCACACGTGCCGCAGTCGTGGTTGTCGTCATTGGGAGCCCTCAAGGCGGCCGGGGCGCTCGGGTTACTGGTGGGGATCGGCGTCCCCCTGATCTGGGTCGCGGCCTCAATCGGCCTGGTCCTCTTCTTCATCGGCGCTCTCGTCACCCACTACCGCGCACGGTATTGGGAGATCGCCTTCCCGGTCGCATTCCTCATGCTGGCTGTGGGCTCGCTGGTGTTGCGACTGGCCTCGTCCTAGACCGTCTTCCATCCAGCTAAGGGAATGCGAGCGCGCTCACCGTCCGAGACGCCGCCGGGGCGGGGGCGAACACCCCCATGTGGCTCCCTGCCGCGTGGAGGGCAAGGGAGAAGTCGTGCCCCACTGCTCAGAACGCTCGCTCGCTCGCCGACGTCATGACCTTGAGCAACCAGCGCGGCGCCGTGGCCCCCAACGAGTGCTCTGCCACCTCTGCGACCGTGTGCTCGCGGTCGATCGGTCGCCGCTCGCAGTGCGAAGCGGTCGTCACCCCCGGGTGGCTGCAATAGGCATGAAGCGGCAGCGCCCGGTGAGTCGCGCTGGGAAGCGAGCGTGACCGGTCACGAGAGACCTGCTCTGCGGGTGCAACGAGCATCTCGGGCGTCACGCCGACTTCCCTGCCTTGGGCGCGAAGCAGGGCGCGGCGGCTGCTTGCCCCGGGGCGAGCGCTAGCCGGCAGGTCGCGTATCTCGCCGGTGTCGGTCTGGATCGTCACCGCCAGCCTGGCGGATACCTGTGCATCGCCTGTGGAAGCAGAAGCGCGACGAGGGCCGCTTCGAGTTGGCACGGCCGCGCCCGTGGGAACCCGGGCGAGTGCCAGGTGACGGCGCCGGCCAGCGCGTCCCTGTTGCAGCGAAACGTCTCGCGTCGCCGAGGATCAGGCAGCGACAGCGCCGCGTAGGCCCTGGATGTGAGTGCGGAGCGCCGGATTCTCGACCTCGGCGACGAGGATCGCCGCCGAGTCGAGCGCGCTGCGGTCGCCGAGGTCTGCGCGCAGCAGGTACGCCCGAACGGCAAGCTCGCGCATGCCGGTCCGCGCTGTTAGCGAGACGAGGTCTTCGACCCACACGTGCGCGCGGCGATGTCTCGCCTCAACCGCGGCTGAGGCGAGCTCTGCGAGAGCGTAAGCCTCTACCCATACATAGGCGTCGGGGAAGCTTGCTGCGCGCCGTCGTGCCTCCTCGAGTAGGCGTAGGCCGGCTGGCACGCGCCCCTCGTGGCAGGCGATCCGGCCAAGCCCCTGGCCGGCGGCCCCCTCCCAGCAGGGGTCGCCGAGCTCGGAAGCTAAGGCCCAGGCATGCTCGAAGCGCTCGCGGCCGGCGGGTAGCTCGCCAGCCGCCAGGTCGGCCTCGGCGAGCCAGGACTCCGGCCAGGGTTCGAAAGCGAGCCACTTCGTCTCGCGGGCGAGGGCGAGCGAGCGCTCGAGCGCCACTCGGGCGTCGTCTAGCTCCTCGCGCAGGAAATGCGACCGACCGAGGAAGGAGAGTGAGAACGCGGCCTGCTGGCGGCTGCCGGCGCGTTCTGCCAGCTCGACGGAGCGCCGCAGGTGAGCGAGGGCCCGCTCGTGGGCGCCCGTGTCCGCGGTCGCCAGGCCGAGCATTGCCTCGATCCCGGCTCGCTCCTCGTCCGAGTCGGGGAGCGCGCCCGCCCGCTCCAGGCGCTGGGCACAGCGCGCGTAGCGCGCCTGCAGAATGTCGACATAGGCAAGCTCGCGGTGGGCGGCGGCGGCAAGGTCGCCCAGGGCGTGGTCCTCGGCGAGCGAGGCAGCACGAAGCAGCGCATCCGCAGCCTCCTCGTCGCGACCGCGGGCCGAGTGGACGAGCGCCGTGCCAAGCGCGAGCCAGGACTCCGTCTCGAGCGCGTGCGCCCCGCACGCTTTCGCCTCGGCCGCTGCACGGGCGAGTGACCGAACGCCTGCATCGAAGCTGCCGGCGTTGATCGCCGAGCGCCCCGCCTCCAGGCACGCCCGGGCAGCGTGCTGTCCAGCGGCTCCACGAGCGGCGACGGGCGCCGGCGGCCTCGCCTCCGCAGCCCGAAAGAGGGCGGCACCGGGCGCTCCACGGCGCTCCGCGCGAAACAGCTCCAGGCAGGCCGACACCTGCCGATTCGCGGCCTCCCGATCACCGGCCTCGGCGTAGCTGCGGACGAGTAGTTCCTGGAAGTTCTCGTCGTAGGGGTTCAGCTCCACGAGGCGCGCCGCCACTCCGACGGCTGCGGACGCCTCCCCTGCCGCCAGGCGGTCGAGCGCCGCTTCGTGGAGGGCCGCCTCGGCCGCGCCAACTAGACGACGACGCTCGGTGAGAAGCCACGTCTCAAAGGCAGGCGAATTGCCGAACTCCATTCCCTCAAGCAGTTCACGTCCGAGGCCGGGGATGGCGACGGCCTCATGCGGGGTTCCACGTATCAGCGCGTCGACGTCGACGAACGTGCCCGCGGGGAGCGTCAGCTCCGCGGAGCGGTGGGGCAGCGTGGCCGTGCCCAGTGCCCGACGAAGTTCCGCCACGTTCCAGCGCAACGAGCCGAGAGGATCGTCGGCGCCGGTGAAAAGCAGCTCGGCGAGCTGCTCGCGCGAAGGCTTGCGCACTCGGCTCAAGATGAGGTACGCGAGCAGCCCCCAGGCCTTGTGGCCCCGCGGCCTGGCCACCCGCTCGCCGTCGTGCTCCAGATGCGGTCTGCCGAGCAGATGGATGGCCAGCGACATCGGGACTCGGCGATCATATCCGCCGCGGCTGGTCGCGGCCCGAGCCTAGGCGCGGTGAGCAGGTGCCGAGCGGAGGACGCGGTGAAGCGGCCAGTGCCGAGCAGCCCGGCGCGGCGGCGGCGCGAGCTGCCGCGCCCGCTCCGACAGCATCGCCACGAGCTCGGCCGTGCGGCGGAACGGATCTGCGATCGCAGGCCCGCCGTCGAGTGGCAAGGCCGCGCGCAGTTCGCCTCCTATCTCGGCCACGAGCATCCGCACTGGCTCCGGCGGCGGCGCCGAGTCGAGCTGCGCGAGGCGGCCGAGGGCCGCCGCGTCGGCGGAGGCCGCCATCCGGATCGTGACGGTCTCGACGGGATTAGGCAGAGGGTGGGACGGGATCGTGGCTGTGCGCTCCATTTGGCTCTCCCTTGGATGTGTGGTTGGACGGCATCGTCAGACCAAGCCGTGTGACCGCCCGTGTGACGGCCCGTCGTCCGATCACACGCGCCGTCACACGGCGCACCGGTCAAGTCTCGGCTCATGCACCACAACAACGAGGAAGTCCGGCGCACGCCTTTGACCAACACCGCACGACAACTACCCGACGGGCCGATGCGCGGCCATGGCCTTAGCCGCAGCGTCGCCGGCGTGCTGACGACGCCCGCTGTTCGCCGCCCGGTGGCCCCGGACCGCGCGCCGAGCCTGTTCGCGTCGGCCACCGTCGCCGCCCCGGTTCGCTACGGCTCTGGGGACTGGGCCGTGCGCCCCGTGAGCGACCGCGTGCTCGCCACGCTGCTCTTGGTCGACATTGTCGGCTCGACGCGGCGGGCGGCCGAGCTCGGCGACCGTCGCTGGCGCGAGCTGCTCGGCCAGTTCGAGCGGCTGGTCGAGTGCGACGTGGCGCGGCACCGCGGGAAGCTCGTGTGCTCGACCGGCGATGGCGTGCTCGCCACCTTCGATGGGCCGGGGCGCGCGGTGCGTGCGGCGCTGGCCACCCGCGCCAGCGCGCGCACGCTCGGGTTCGAGCTTCGCGCGGGCCTCCACACCGGCGAGTGCGAGGTACTGGCGAGCGGCCTGGTCGGCATCGCCGTGCACATCACCGCGCGGGTGATGGCCAAGGCGCGGCCTGGCGAGGTCTTGGCATCGAGCACGGTCAAGGACCTCGTGGTCGGCTCGCGCCTCCGGTTCGACGACCGCGGGCGCCACGGGCTGAGGGGCGTCCCCGGTGAGTGGTCGCTTTACGCGGTCGCGGCTGATGGCGAGCGCCCGACCACCGCGTGGGAGACATCCACGACCGACGGTGACGAGCTCTCCAAGCTCAGCAAGCGCGAGCGCGAGGTGCTGGCGATGATCGCCGAGGGCCTCAGCAACGACGAGATCGCCCGGCGCCTGCACTTGAGCAACCGGACCGTCGAGCGTCATCTCTCGAACACCTACGCGAAGCTGCGCGTCTCGGGCAAGGCCGCTCGCGCCGCGGCCGCGGCACGCTTCGCCCGCGCGCCACTACGTGCACCCAACCACGCTCACTGAGGTCGAATCGGGCGATGGCGCCCATGGCAGCGCAGCCGGTCCGCCGGACCGCAAGGCGTTCCAGTCGACGCCCGCGGATTGGGCGCCCGCGATGACATCGGTCCCCGCGACCAGCCCATTGGGAGCGTCGCCTTCTGGTGAAAGCGAGCGCCACCGGGCCGCAACCCACTGTCGCAGCGGACGAACACCACGAGCGCACGGGTCGCTGCACCCGCTCCTGCTCTTGCCGACAGGACCGGCCGGGCAAGTCTCTTATCGGCCGAACTGCGCCCCCAGGGCTTGACCCTTACGCCCTAATGGCACCCGTAGTGCCAAAGCTCCACGAGTTCGCAGATTGTGTGGACGCTCAGAGGCCGCCACGACGCCACGACATAAGCCGCCGGGGACGACCGGGACCGGTCTAGTGCAAACTCTTAGTCACGTGTGGCACCGCACGCGGGCGCAGACCTCGCGTTGTGCCGTGCGATCAGCGGGCGCCGACGTCCGCCGCGTAGTCGTCCTCGGCGGCGGTGGCCGACAAGCCGTCCGCAGGTCCTCTCCACGACCAGGCTAATCGGCCGCGGCTGGCTCGATCCTTGCCCCGAGCTGTAACAAGCGTCCGAGATCGTCGGCGTTTCGCCATGTCTCGTCGATCTTGCCGTCGGCAATTCGATGAATGAACATTGCGGTGAAGGTCTGGGGCTGGCCGTGACTGGGGACGCCCAGGAAGCTCTCTTGGCGGCAGTTGTTGGTTGCGCGCACGACCACCTTGTCTCCCTCGGAGATCACGTCGTCGATCGTCCAGGTCTGCTCGATCTGGCCGAAGGTGCGAAACAGCTCGCGCATGCCGGGCGGGCCCGGGGGAAGGCCTCCCGGCGGCCCACCGTGCAAGGTCCACGACGGGGTGATCAGCATGCACAACTCCTCAACATTGTCCTCACTGACGAGGTCGAGGAAGCGCCGGGCAACGTCCTTGTTCTCCTCTACAGATCCCATTCCACCACCCGCACCTCGAGTCGCCGCAACCCTACACGGCACGATCGTCCCGATGGCGCCCGCGCGTGCGGTTAGCGACCCTCTCGAGCGAGCTCACGTCCTCATCGACGCCGACAGCCGCGAGCGCGGCGGTTGCTTGCCTTACGCCCTAGCCGGGACACCGAGTCCGGCGGCATGACCCTCGACCGCGGTTCTTCCCCCACGGTCACGAGCCTCCGTGGGCTGCCGGATGCACCAGACCCGCCGCCAGGCCGCGGACGCGTCGAGCGACTCTGGTGTCAAGGCCGTGGCTGAGCATCACCTCGACCCGACCGTCGGCGTTGGCAGTCACCGCCGCGCTCGGGCGACGCGCCAAGACGGCGATCTTGCATGTCGCTCGCGGCCGGCCTCGGCTTGCGCTCTCGAGCCGCAAGCGACGGCGCGGGCCGCGACGCGGCTCCCTCCCGCTTGGGACGAGCACCGAGCGCGTGATCGAGCACCCGGACCACGCCTCTTCGGCCCAGCGGAAGCGAGAGCCTGACGACAGGATCGCGAGACGTCTGGTCGTCATCCGCAGCGAGCGCCTTGTGGGCTTCACTCGAGACGACCGCATCACGCGAAAGCAGTAGTGGCAACACCGAGCTGGGAAACCGCGTTGGGCGCCCCCGCGAGGCACCGGTTTAGGTTCGTGTGCTGTCCCGTGCGGCACGGCATCGAGCTACCGCCAATCGTCCTCGCCAAGAACGACGACGGCGGGGCAGCAACCCGGCCGATGACCACGAATGAGTTCCCTTGCTCGCGCGCGCAGGAGGTCGCGGAAGCGTCGTCCAGGCCCGTCCGTATATCGGGCCCTCCGTGCTTGACCCGCCGGGCGCCTCACCTTCGGCCGCAGAGCCGCCAGGGGGGACCCACCGGCCATCCCAGATGCATCCTGCCCAGTCCGCTCACGCGGAGGCAGACGGGGACGGGAGCGGACGAGGGTCCGCCGCGCGGTACAGCTCGACCTCGGCGCAGAGTCCCGTACCGACGGCCGACCGACGCCTCCACCCGGACGCGAGTTGCTCGACGTCGCGCTGCTCCCTCAGCAGGGGGCAGTGCGCCTCCAACGTCCCTCTGTGTCCTCTCCCGTCCGCGAGCCGGCCGGGGCCGGTGCCGGGTGCGCGTCGAGCCCGTGATTATGTGGGGATGGAGCGGCGGCGAGGTTCAGCGCGGGACTGGACGGGCCCACACGTGCGTGGAGATCGTGATGGGCTCACTCAATGGAGAGCAGGAAGGCGGATCGGTTGGCTTGCGGCGACCTGAGCGCAAACCTAGGATCCGAGGTCCGGAGCCTGACCGCAGATCTGACGCGAAGTGCCCGATGGGCACATGCCATGCCCGTCGGGCAGAGCAGGCCGCGGCGCGGGCGTAGGCTCGCGTGGCGATGGCTTCCGGGTTCACCGATAGCGACGAGGACGCTCGCGACGATGACCTCATGCCGCGGCCGAACCGGCGCGATCTGCCCAACGCCGTCCGCCGCAACCGCGAGACGCAAGCCGCCACCGACGAGCGCGACCGCGAGCGATTCGAGGCCGCCGTCGAGGCGAACATCACGGCGCACCGGCTCGCGCTTGACACGCTCGAGCGGGCGCATCAGCGGCTCGCCGACGAACTCGACTTCGACCTGACCGGTGACACGCGCCTCGCCGCCGTATGGCAATTGGCCGGCCGGTGCATCGGGATCGCGCGGCTTATGCTGGATGCGTTTGAGCTGGGCTACACCGCCGAGGTCCTGCACCTTGCCCGGGCGCTTCACGAAGCCGATCGCCTCATCGAGATCTTCACGGTCCCCGAGGAGGAAGACCTCCTGCGCCGGTGGCTCGCCGGCGAGTGGGTGCGGCCGGGCGAGGTTCGCGCAGCCGAGGAGCGGTTCGAGCAGCGGCTCGAGGAGGCGATGTGCGCCGCCGGCCTCCCTCCCCTGCGGCGCACCAACGAGTTGACGCGCACCGTCTACGGCGAGCACTCCGAGGCTGCGCACCATCGCCGTCGCTGGACGCAGGACGCCGTCATCTCGCCGCTCCGCACGATGATCCGCGGCCGCACAACACACTGGCTGCGCCGTGCGGGCACTACCGCCGCGCTGCTCCCGGTCGTCGAGGAGTGCGTCATGGCGATCGGCAGCGGGCTCGCAGTCTTCTACGGTCCGGACTGGTACGAGCGACAGGTGAAGCCGCTGCTTGAGAGCTTCGCGGCCGTGGGCGAGGCGCAGCCGTTGCCCTGAGCAGCGTTGCACCGGGTCCGAGACACCCGTGGCGGGTCGCGATCCCGCACGACAGCTCCGTTCCGCGCGCGTTGTGACAGTGGGGCGACACGCCGTGCCCCGGACACAGCGCCCACCGCAGGGCCGCCACGCTGGACGCGGAGCGGAACGTCGAGCGCGCTCCTCAGAGATGATGCGCGATTCGGAACGATGGAGTACGAGCCCACCCCCGAGCAGCAGAAGATCCTCGCGCATGAGCCCGATCGCCACGGGCGCGTGCTGGCTGGTCCGGGCACGGGCAAGTCGGTCACGGTGGTCGACCTCATCCACCGACTGCTCGCGCGCCACGACGACAAACCGCGGATCCGGCTGCTGACGTTCACCCGCGCGGCGACGGCCGAGCTCGCCGGGAAGGTCGCCGCCCATGAGGCGGAGGTCGAGCGGCCGAGCACCGTCCACTCGTTCGCGATCAGCGTGCTTCTGCGTAACCCGGGCTCGGCGCCGTTTCCCGAGCCGCTGCGGATCGTCGACGACTGGGAGCTCGAGTTCCGTCATCTACGCCAGAAGCATCGCGCCATCACGAGATGCGTGTAGGCGGTCTCCTCGTCGACGAGCCGTCCCGTGGGTGGCCGGCCTCGTTGCGCGCCACACGGAGCAGGTCGGCGACCGCGTCCAGGGTGATCGCGTCGGGCAGTCCGTTTGGCAGCGTGCCGCGGACTGGCGCCGCTTGCGGAACTCGTCGAAACGCCCGTAGTGGCTCGTGTTGTCGGAGAGGAGGCGATGCAGCCGCTGCGTCTTGGCGGGTCTCGCGGCGACGAAGGCCGCAGCGAGCCTTCCGAAGACCTGCTCCGCGGCGACGCCGAACATCACCGAAGACGCGAGGTAGCAGCGGGCGTTGAATGCGCCCAGCGCCTCCTCGAAGTAGGTCAGGGCCTCCGTGGTGAGGCCGGGCGACCGCTCGCGGAGGCGGTCCATTGAATCGCGCTGGGTCGCGCGGCTCCCAGGTGCCCGAGCGCGACGTCTGACGGCCGGCGTCCGTCACCCGCCACGGCCAGTTGTCCCACGTCACGGCCTGCGCCTGACCGGTCGGATCGAGGAAGATCAGGCCGTCGCCCATCAGGCCCCACAGTGCCTCCCACATGTCGACGAGGCGCGCGTGATCGCGTCCGCCGTCTGCACCGGGAAGTAGGGCTTGCCGAAGCGACACTCGCCGCCTTCGGCGATCCGCGCGAGCACCGCGGCTCGAATCTCGGCGCTGCGGTCGGACATCGCGCGCCGAACGTGGCGCGGCCGCCGGTCGCGCAACGACCAGTCCGGTCGACCGCGCCGGAGCCGCGAGCGTGGCGAGGCCCCGGCGGCGGCCGGTGCCTACTCGTCCGTGGCGTCAGTGGGCATGATGCCCTTGCGCTTCAGGTCGGCGTAGAGCGCGCTGCGCGCCTCGTCGTTCGTCCGACCGAAGGCCGTCGCGATCGAATCCAGGCCCTTCAGCCGGAGGCACCGTAGCGCGACCGGCTTGGTCGCATTGCGCATCAGTCGCCGATGAGGGGCGAGTCGTCGGGCGAGGAGGTCGACGCTGGGCGTCATCTTGCCCACGATTTTGTGACGGCTGCGCTCCCCGTGCCGGGGCGCGGTTCGTTGGCCGGCTCGCTCTGATACGGGCACGTGCGAGCGCCTCTTGCTAGACCGCGCGCTGCGGGGTTGGCGAAGTGGCGGTAGAGGGTCGAGCGGCTTACGCCGGCGGCTTCGGCGACGGCGCATTGTGAGCGGCCGCTCCTCTCCCAGGAACTCTGTGGGGGGGCCAGCCAGCTAGCCTGCCTTGGGACACTCTGTTCCCGCCACGCTCGACATGTGTCCCATACGTTGGCTGGACGCCTTGACGCTTTTTGTGGCCGGCGCACGGGTACGGGGGTACAGGTGCGAGAGCGACCCTCTGAGGTGGATGCGACGTTGCCAACCAGCGGCAAGCGATCGGTTCCGCGAATCGACGGGTCACCAATCGGTTCACGTCGCTTGATCCGGGTGATCGGCCGAAGGAGACGGAGTGATGCGCAAGGACCCAGCGACCCAGACCCGACGGACGTGGCGGGCGCCCTGGACCGTTGACCACTCGGGTCGTGGTGGCAGGGGACGCGGCACGCGGGGTGGTCTCCCGTTCGCCGGTGCGCGACATCGCAAGGCGAGCAGTCCACGCCGCTTCAGCGGACCGCGTCCGGGCAGGCGCAGGGGGGCCGGGAGCGGGAGGCAGTCGCGCGCGGGGTCGGCGATCACGTTCCCGCGTGGGCTGTTCGGAGCCGTCGCGAAGAACAAGCCGTCGAAGGGCTCGCGCAAGGGCCCGGCGCTGCTGGCGGCGCTCGCCGGCCTCGGCGCCGCCGGGGCCGCGGTGATCGCGCGCCGGACCCGGGACAAGCGGTCGCCCCGGCACGCCCAGCCTGCCGAGCCCATCAGCGACCCGATGCCCGGGGCCGCGGCGGCCTCTCCGCCCGAGACCGCCCCTCCGCCCGGGACGGCGTAGACCGGGAGGCCTCATCGCCCGAGGCGCGCATCGAGACACGAACCGACACGGAGGAGAAGACGCTCATGGCTCAGACGACCACTCCGACGGATCCAAGCTCCACCGCCGATCAGGCCAAGGACAAAGTCAAGCAGCAGGCCGAGCAGTTCAAGGAGCAGGCGCAACAGGCACGCGGCCAGGCGAGGAGCCGGCTGCGCGAGCAGGTCGACCAGCGATCCACCCAAGCCGGCGAGCGCGTCGGCGCCACCGCACAGGATGTCCGCAGCGTCGCCCAAGAGCTGCGCAAGCAGGGCAAGGACCAGCCGGCGAAGCTCGCGGAGCAAGCGGCTGACCGTGTCGAGCGGGTCGGCGACTACCTCAAGGAATCTGATGCCGATCGGATCCTGCGCGAAGTTGAGGACTTCGGCCGCCAGAAGCCGTGGGCCGTCGCCCTGGGCGGCCTCGCTCTCGGCTTTGCCGCCTCACGTTTCCTGAAGGCCTCAAGCAGCCAGCGCTACCAGCAGTCCCGAAGCGACCCCGGCTACACCTCGCAGCAGTCGCTTCCGTCTACGAGTCAGCCGACCGAGACAGCGCCGCTGTCGCCCACCACGCCGCCAGCCGCCGGTTCGCCGACGGCGAGCTCGGTCTAGGAGCTCGGTGCGATGGCCAACGACAGAGTGCACGACGACTTGCGAGACCGGCCGACTGGCGAGTTGCTCAAGCAGCTATCGCAGGAAACAACGACGCTGGTGCGCCAGGAGCTCGACCTCGCCAAGGCCGAGATGGCGCAGAAGGGCAAGCGGGCCGGCCTCGGCGCGGGCATGTTCGGCGGCGCCGGAGTATCGGTGCTGCTCGGCCTCGGGGCGCTGACCGCGACGGCGATCGCGGCGCTGGACACCGCCATGCCGCTGTGGCTCGCGGCGCTGATCGTGACGGTCATCTGGCTCGCCCTGTCGGGCGTGCTCGCATTGACCGGCAAGACCAAGGTGCAGCAGGCCACTCCACCGGTCCCCGAGCAAACCCAGGAATCCGTAAAGGAGGACGTCGAATGGGCCAAGACCCGCGCGAAATCCGCGAGGAGATAGAGGATACCCGCACCCGCATGGGCGACACGGTCGAGGCGCTCGGTTACAAGACCGATGTCAAGACACGGGCGAGCGAGAAGCTCGAGGCGGCGAAGTCCAAGGTCGGAGGCGCCGGCTCGCGCGTCACCGAGGCAACGCCCGGCCGCGAGGACGTCAGGCGCGGCGCCCGCAAGGCGGCGGGCGTGGCGCAGGAGAACCCGATCGGCGTTGCGCTCGGCTCGGTCGCCGTGGGCTTCCTGGCCGGCATGCTCGTCCCCTCCACGCGGGTGGAGGACGAGAAGCTCGGCGACGTATCGGACCAGGTCAAGGAGAAGGTCAAGGAAACCGCTCAGGAGGCCGGCGAGCGCGGTAAGCAGGTGGCGCAGCAGGCCGCCGAAAGCGCCAAGCAGGCCGCACAGGAAAGCGGTCAGCAGCACGCCGAGGAGCTCAAGCAGACCGCACAGCAGAAAGCAGAGGAGACGAAGCAGACGACCGGCTCGTAAAGCAGACGCCGACCCCCTGCGTTCGGCTCTCACGGGCTGTCCGCGTTGGTGACGGGGAGCCAGTCCAAGCGCGCTGCGCGGCCCGGGCAAGGAGCAGTATGGGGACGCCGAGCGGCTTGCGGCGGCGCTCGATGGCGCCACGCGGTGTGGGGCCCGGTCGAGCCCCGGAACGCACGACCGCGAAGCCGGGCGTGCCACCTCCGCCCGCCGACCGGGGCCCATACCGGGCGACTACCGCGGACGGCTCGCGGGGCCCGTCGGGAAACTCGGGGAAAGAAACCCCGAGAGTCAGGGGTTCGGCTGGCCCGCGTTGGCCCGCCCTGCGGCCCTGTCACACGGCCAGCGGCCAAGCCGAAATGCCGCTGTCAGAGCGGAAAGTTGGCTACCTAGCGGAGGGGTGGGATTCGAACCCACGGCGCCTACTGGCCCGAGATCCGGGCCGAGCGCGTCACCGGAGCAGCCCCAGCCGAATCGGACGCCGAACGCTAATGCGAGGCTGGCCGGGCCCGCACGGGACTCGCGCTG
>Ga0126310_10000167_pt1 | contig 19320 bp, 21 predicted proteins | sample Plot60_FD_92540 | JGI IMG/M metagenome (GOLD analysis project Ga0126310, IMG submission 92540) | Serpentine soil microbial communities from UC McLaughlin Reserve, CA, USA - Plot60 | ecosystem: Environmental > Terrestrial > Soil > Grasslands | place: USA: UC McLaughlin Reserve, Lake County... | reverse complement strand
CGTCGCCTCGGGCGAGCCGATCAAGACCATCGTCATCAAGGAGACCGAGTTCAAGCTTTCTCCCTCCACCGTCACCTTGAGCAAACCAGGTACCTACGCCTTCAAGACCGAGAACAAGGGCTCATCCCAGCATTCCCTGGAGATCGAGGGCAAGGGCGTCAAGAGCGAAGGGGGTGAAGCAGGCGAGGCCAAACTGGAGCAGGACTTGAGCTCTGGGCAAAGCAGCGTGCTCACGGTGACCTTCCAGAATCCTGGCACCTACGAGATGTACTGCCCGGTCGACGGCCACAAACTGGCGGGCATGAAGGGTGAGGTGGTGGTCAAGTAGCGCTGAGGCAAGGCTGCCAGGGCGAGGTTAGGTACGAACGCGAACTTCGCATACATCCTTGGAGGAGAAGTTTTTAGCCAGGGAGCCCATAGCTCCGGTCCTAACGAGCCGGAACGGCCACGGGGGAGGTGCGTCCTCAGGATGTTATGGGGCATTGGCAAGCTGGCGCTAATACCCTGCAGAAGGAAAGCTGAGTCCAGCACGCTAGAGCCTTTAGGACCGGGGCTGTGCGGGGTAGGGGCTGCCGAGAACACACCTTCCAGGCACTTGGGTGAATAGGAGTAAGAGGGGAGCGACAAAGTCCGGTAGGCACCGGCGTGCTGGGATGGGTTTGGAGCACGTCCGCTACAGCGCCTAAGTCTGGAAAGGGCTCTATTGACACGGAGCGTGCGAAGCACAAGAATGTGGGTGACACGGGAAAGGTGGGTGCCCTCAAAACGGCACGCTGACTCCAAAGGAGGCACTTCGTGAAGAAATTGCTGCTTCTGTTGGCCATGATCGCGGTATTGGTCTTGCTGTTCGCACCCGTCGCCATGGCAGATCACCATACCGCCATGTCCACCGCTACTGGCAGCGCAATGATGAGCGCCAGCTCCTCGGCGAGTGCTACCTCTAGCGCCACCGCCAGTGCCACCGCCAGTGCTAGCGCTAGTACGCTGACCAAGACCGGCGGTGCTCCTCTGATCCCGGCGCTCGCCCTGATGGCCAGCATGGCGTTGGTGGGTTCCGGCGTGGGGGCGCTGGTGCTCGTCCGGCGTGGCGCTTCTTCGTAGGCACCACCTGGCTCCTACTCTGAAGGCCTAGGTTACCTAAAGGCCCACCTTTCCCAGCCGGAGCCCTTCTTGTAGGGGCTCCGGCCTTCTCTTTGCGCGCTTCGACCGAGCACGAAGAGAGGGGCCGGGAGAATGCAGACCGTCAGGTAGGAAAAGTGGATGCACCCCGAGGGGCTTACTCCCGACCCCTTGAGTGGACGATATACGACATGGCGATGACCTTGGGTGAATAGAGGCCGGGTTATCGATATCGAAGGCGGCCTCGACGCCTACTCCGATGTGGATGAGTCTGTACCGAGGTACTAGACCCGTCTATCCGCTGAGCGCATCTTCGACCCTGCGGTAGAGTCCGGCGGCGAGACCTTGTGGCTCAGACGAACGCTCCGCGAGCATCCGGGCTGCCTGCGACGCTTCGGTGTCGCCCGGGATCTCGAATGTGAGCACCACAGGCTCCGTGTCCTCGAGCCCGAGCTGTCTCTCGATCACCCGGCGGACCTCGGGGATCTCACTGCCGGTCGTTGCGGCCACCTCACGACTCATTACCTCAGGATCCAGCTCCTGGCAGACCTCGATGCCGCCGCCGAGCCTGCGCTCCCACCACCATGAGGCGCTAACGCCGGTGAAGTTCTCGCGCACGAGCGCGTCGGCCCTCTCCGCCAGGAACTGGTTTAGGTACTCTGGCACCTACCCTTTATACCAGCCCTGACCCAGGGAGAACCGCTCATGTACAATGCGAAATAGAGGGAAGGAATCGGAAGAAGGGCTCCTGTGCTGCTCGTCAGAGATTCTATGACCCGCGAGGTCATAACGCTCTCGCCGCAAACGACGGCTGCGGAGGCGCTCGGCCTGTGCAGGGAGAGGCGCATCAGGCACCTGCCCGTGGTGGAAGGGGGAAGGCTTGTCGGGGTCGTCTCCGACCGGGACTTGCGCTCGGCCGCTCCTGCCCTCGGAGATCCTGGCCGGGCATCGGCGCTGGAGAGGATAAGGATCTCCGAGGTCATGACTAGCGAGGTGGTGACAGCCAGTCCCGACGATCCCATAGATGAGGCGGCGAACAGGATGCGGGAGCGCCGGATAGGCTGCCTCCCCGTGGTCGAGAGCGGCGAGCTGGCTGGCATCATCACCTCCTCAGACGTGATGGAGGCTCTGGTCCACCTCGTCGGCGCGCACGAACCGGGTAGCCGCCTCGAGGTCGTCATTCCTGACCGTCCCGGAACGCTGGCCGGGGTGGCGGGCATCTTCGGAATCCTGGGTATAAACATTGTTAGCGCGGTGGCGGGTCCGCGGCGAGAGCTCTCGCCTGGCGAATCGTCAGAAGGGCGGGTTGCGGTCTTCCGCGTAGACACCATAGACCCTTCCGAGGCCGTGGATCTCCTCGGACGCGCCGGCTACAGCGTTCTGTGGCCGCCGCAGACATGAGCGGCAGCGCCGCCATCGTCCACGACCTGGAGCTCGAAGCCTACGGGTTCGGTGGCGACCATCCGTTCAACCCTCTGCGTATCAGGCTCACCTTGGAGCTCTGCGAGGCGCTCGGGCTCCTTGAGGGTTACCCCTTCGTCGCGTGGGAGCCGGCGACGGATGAGGACCTCACGACGGTTCACACCCTTGCCTACGTGCGCATGGTCCAGCAGGCAAGTAGGGGAGGGGGAGAGCTGTGGGACCTGATGCACTACGGCCTCGGCACGGGGGACAACCCGATCTTTCCCGAAATGCACCAGGCTTGCGCCCGTGTCGTGGGCGCGGTGCTCGAGACGTGCCGACGCGTGATGCGCGGTGAGGCCGACCACGCCATGTGCTTCTCGGGAGGCCTGCACCATGCGATGCGCTCGAAGGCCAGCGGCTTCTGCGTCTACAACGACGCTGGCGTCGCCATAGCGCGCCTCAAGGAAGAGTATCCTGGCCTCCGCGTTGCTTACGTGGACACGGACGCCCACCACGGCGATGGCGTGCAGTGGATGTTCTACGACGATCCCGAGGTCCTCACCGTCTCCATGCACGAGTCGGGACGCTACCTCTTCCCAGGCACGGGGGGCGCCGAAGAACGAGGACGAAACGGCGGCATCGGCTACTCCGTCAACGTGCCGCTCGAGCCCTACACTGACGACGGGTCCTGGATCTCCTGCTTCGAGGCCGTGGTCCCCGAGGTACTGAGGGCCTTCGAGCCAGACTTGATCCTCTCCCAGAACGGCTGCGACGGCCACGTGCTCGACCCTCTTACGCACCTCGCCGCGACGACCCGCCTCTACGAGCACGTTCCCAGTAGAATTCACGAGCTCGCGCACGAGCTCTGCGAAGGCCGCTGGGTCGCGACCGGAGGCGGAGGCTACGACATCTGGCGCGTGGTCCCGAGGGCCTGGACCACCCTGTGGGCCGCCGTCTCCCACCAGGAGCTGCCAGAGAGGGTCCCCGAGGACTGGCTCGCTGCGCGGGGCGGCGACAGTCCCGTGCAACTGCCGCGCCTCATGCGCGACGATCCCGCCGATTACCCATCCGCCGAGCGCATCGCGGAGATAGCGGATCGCAACAGCAGAACTACAGAGCAGGTGCTGGAGAAGGTTCTACCCCTGATCCGTTGAGCCGTAGGCCACGCCTGTGGTAGTCTCCAGTATCGGTGGAGAAACTACTCTCAATCAACGAGATTGAAATCCCCCAGCGAGCGCTCATCGGCTCGACCGTGAAGCCAGCGCCAGCGCCGAAGGAGACTACCGAGCGCCGCGTATCGCAGGAGCCGCCCTACAAGGTCATCCTGCACAACGACGACTACACCCCCATGGAACACGTAGTGGAGGTGCTGCGGAAAGTGATTCCTCGCATGTCCGTGCGGCGGGCCGTCGACATAATGCTGGAGGCCCATACCAAGGGCAAAGCCGTCGTCACCAAGACCCACAAAGAGCTCGCCGAGCTCTACCAGGAACACCTCAACAACGAGGGCCTTATCGCCTCTATAGAGCCAGATTAGGCTCTCATCGGGAGTACAACCTTGAACGTTGAGGAAGCCGAAGTACTACTTAGAAATTATTTGCTTAGTGGCCTAGCTACGGAAATATTCTGGGCAGATCAAACGTATGCGTTAACTGAAGAGATAGGTAGGCATGCTAAACAGATTAACGCTGCCAATTTTGGTGAGCTCTTTGGATCGCTGCAGATGCTCCTGTCGGAACGACACACACTGTCTATCGTAAAGATCTTCGACCCAGCTAAGCAATATCCAACGCGGAGCATTCCGGGCACGCTAGCCCTCTTAGAGCGCAATGCGGAAGTATGGAAATTGTCCGACCGTCAAAAGTTACAGCAAGTGTTGGTCGAGGCAGGCTCAGACAGCGCACGCGTGGAAGGAATGACCGGCGCTGCATTGACTTATGCCATAGTTGGCTATTTCATGCGCACACTTCCCGACCCTAAACAACAGAGTCCTGACAATCTTTCGCTCTCCTTAAGCACATTGCGGCGATCCCGCGACAAAGCGATAGCTCACAATGAGGCCATTGAGTTGTCTGAACTCCAAACGTCGACGTGGGGAGAAGCTACATTGTTAATCGACTACGCTAAGGATTTTGTTGCTACAGTAGGATCGGGGTACTTGGGTTTACTGTTTGGCGAAGGAAGTAAGGACTACATTCTTTCGACAGATGCCCGCCGCACATCGATCATCCTTCGCCGTTTGTTGAAAGCAACTGGCGTTGCAGCAGATACGTCCAGCTAGCCGCCGATCTGGCTCATCGTGCGGTTACGCGACTCCTCGGGGAGGGTGAGACCTGCCGCCGGCTTGATCCTCGCGGTTTCCCAGAGGACTTTGTGGATCGCGGGGATGGGGTCCTCGGACCTTATGGCGTCCTTGACGGGGACGTCGAGGTCGGTGAGGAGGCAGGGGTGGATCTTGCCGTCTGCGGTGAGGCGTAGCCTCGAGCACCGTGCGCAGAACGGCTCCGAGACCGGCGTTATTACGCCGAAGGTACCTGGCGCGCCGTCGAACTTGAACTCGTCTGCGGGGGCTGCCGGGTCGTCTTTCTCGATGGGCCGCAGGTCTCCGAGCTCCTCTTGCGCGCGGGCCAGGATCTCGCGCCCCGGGATGAAGAGCGAGCGGAAGCGAGAGCCGTCGGTGTCGCCGTTCAGGGGCATGAGCTCGATGAAACGGGCGTGAATGGGGTAGTCGAGGGTAAGCCTCGCCATGTCGGAGATCTCGTCGTCGTTTATGCCGCGCATGGCGACGGCGTTTATCTTGACGGGCGAGAGGGGTGTCTCGAGGGCTGCCATGATGGCGCTCCACACCTTCGCGAAGTGGTTGCGCCGCGTTATGAAGGCGAACTTCTCTGGCTGGAGGGTGTCTAGGGAGATGTTTATGCGGTCGAGTCCGGCCTCTACGAGACCTTCGAGGTTCTCCTCGAGGAGGAAGCCGTTGGTAGTCATGGTGACTTCGTCGAAACCAAGGGCTTTGAGCTGAGAGACGAACCAGACCACGCCCCTGCGCACAAGGGGCTCGCCGCCGGTCACGCGCACCTTGGTCACGCCGAGCTGGAGACAGGCCTCGGCGAAGACGAGCATCTCCTCGTAGGAGAGGATGTGGCTCTTGTCCTGGAACTGGATATCCTCGGGCATGCAGTACTGGCAGCGGAAGTTGCACCGGTCCGTAACCGAGATGCGCAGGTAATCCATCTTGCGGTTGTGGCTGTCGGTGAGCTGTACCAAGGCTTCCTTCCAGCTTGCGCTATCCCAAGCTCCATTGTATCCGCTTTTGGACGAAACGACGGAGGGGCCGACGCGGGATCTATCCGGGTGCTCCACGTTCTTCGAGCAGACCTAGCCGCCTGGCGACGTAGCCAGCGGTCGTGGCCTGCAGGAGCAAGGTGGCGCACACCGCGAAGGCCACGAGGGAGACTGCGATCTCGGCTCCCTCGACGCCGCGGGCGAGGAGTATGCTCGCCACCGCGGCGGGGATGACCCCCGTGTAGCGGCACCAGCTGAGGAAGGCTATCTCGTTGCGCGTCCATTGCCCCCGCCGGTCGGGGAGCATGCAGGCGAGGACGGTCACGGGGCGCGCGACGAAGATGAAGACCGCCATCACGACGAGGCCGCCGACAAAGTACTGCGCGAGCGCGTCGAAGGGCAGGTTGATCCCGAGGGTCACGAACACGAGCAGCACCGCGATCTCCGCCACCTGTCCAACGAAGTTCTCGAGCATCTTCTTGCTCTCCTCGTGCTGGCTGAGCCCGAACTCTCTCATGTTGCCGACGATGAGGCCCATCACGAAGGCGGCAAGGTACGCAGAACCACCGAGGGTCTCGCTCGAGAAATACACGAGCGCGACCACAGCGAGGATCGCCACCCCCGGCGACTCGTCCCAGATCCCCGCCCGTGCCGTCGAGGCGACCGCGTAAGCGAGGAGCAAGCCAGCGACGATGCCGATGAAGCCTCCCAGCGCCAGCTCCTTCAAGAACTCGATGACGGGTGCGGTGACGCTGAAATGGCCCGCCTCTACGACCTCGACCAGGGTAAGGACGAGCACCGTCCCCGTCACGTCGTTGAAGGCCGACTCGGCGATCACCGTCTGGGAGACCTTCGGGCGAAGCCCGAGCCTCTCGAAGAGGGGTATAAGGATTGCAGGGTCGGTGGAGGCGAGCACCGCGCCGATCATGAACGCCACCAGCAGGCTCACCCCGAAGATGGGGGCGACGGCCGCTGCGACGATGATGGCCGTTATGAAGATGCCGGGCAGGACGAGCAAGCCGAGGCCGATCGCGGTCTGGGAGATCACGCGCAGCGAGATGCCTACCCCTCCGTGAAAGAGGATCATTGCCACACCTACGGTAAATATCAGCTGGGCGCCCACCCCATCGAGGGGGTTCTCGACGATACCGAGCACAGACGGCCCTATAAGTGCCCCGACGGCGACGAGCGCGATCATCTCGGGGACCCGAAGAAACGTAGCGATGAATTGCGCGACGAGACCGGCGCCGAGAATGAGACCGAAATCCCTGAGTATGTGCTCGACCTCCACGCTCTAGCTTCTCTCCCCGACTATCTCCACCAGCCTCTGCGCTAGCGTCCCCCAGCTCAGATGCTCGACGCTGTTGCGACGCGCCGTCTCCTCACACCGGCGCCGCGCGTCTTCGGGAAGCTTCAGGTAATTTGTCAGAGCCCTTGCCAGGTTCTCCTCGAAGCCGTCCAGGCCTACGCGGAGGTCGAAGGGCAAGTCTCGGCCGATTATCTCTGCGGCTTCCCGCAGGCCCGAGTGATCTGCGACGAAGGGGACAACGCCGCTTGCTGCGAACTCCGCCGCAACGAGCCCGAAGGTCTCTGGAAAGATGGAAGGAACCACGGCGACCTCCGCAGCGGGTAGGAGCTTCGAGAGGTCTTCATGGTCGAGCGGGCCTACGAACTCGATGTGATCTTCCATCCCCTCCGCGTCGAGCAGCAGCCCCTCGGAGATCTCGAAGCGCTCGAGCGGACTCGCCGCTCCTCCCTCGAGGAGAGTACCCTGGCTTGAGATCAGCTTCACTATCGTCTCGTTACCCGTGCTCAGGGCGCGGACAAGGGCCTGGAGCCCTTCGCGAAAGGTGCCGAAGCCAACGACGAGGAGGCGTGCGCCCGTCTCCCGCCGCACGCGGGCGAAGGCCGCGATCAGGCAGTGGACCCCCTTGGAGTGGATGAGCTTTCCCACGTAGAGGACGAGCGGAGAATCCTCTTCCATGCAAGCCCCAAGCCGCTCGCCGATGTCCCTGTCGTGCGAACGGGCGTCGTAGGAGGCGGCGATAGACCGTAATGCCTCGGCCAGATCCTCGGCACTCTGCGAGCGGTGCAGAGCCTCTTCCAGAGCCGCGTCCTGCTCCGGGCCACGCCCTTGACCACCCTCCAAAGTCTGCACGGAGAGGAGATCGAGCGCGTCAGGATTGAAGAGGTCGGTGTCCACGCCGCCGGGGAGGGTTACGGTCTTCTCCTCCATCTCGGGGAAGTCCTCGGTAATAGTGCAGGCGCTATGAGAGGAGAGGGCTACGATCCTCTTTGCTCCTCCCAGGCCCTCGCGGGTAACCCGCATGTACTTCTCGCTCTTGCGTGCGACGTAGTGGAGGCAGCTGCCGTGGACGATGCTGACGTACGAGAGCCCCGTACCTTCGAGGGCGCGGCGCGAGATCAGGGGCCCCGGCACGGAGTGGTTGGTGATGACCGCCTCCGCGCCTGATGTCTCCAGGACGGCGCTTACCGCTTCGACGTTGCGCTCGACGTAGTTATCGAACTCCTCGTCGGTGAGGTCAAGGAACGTCTTGACCCGCCAACCCGGATAGTCGTCGTAGACGTAGACGGGGAGGAGCCCGCCTATCTCCGGCCTGTAGATGGCGCAGCGGCCAGGGTAAGGCGGCGTCTCTCGCTCGTCCTGCCGCTCGATGTTGCCGGCGTCCACCGTCGAGGACTCGTTGACGAAGTCGTAGGCCAGCGGTGCGGGCTCCTGGCAGATGAGGTGGACCTCGTGGCCCTCACGCGCAAGGCCGCGGCAAAGGTTCTGTACGTAGACGTTGCTCCCTGTCCCGGAGAGCATGTACCCGTGGGTCATGATCAGGCGCACCAAGCTACTCTCGATTCACGCTCGCTACCAACTCCGCTTCCACGCCCACACTACGGAAGGTAGCACAGAGGTAACCTTCGAGCCCGCCGCAGCAGGCTGGTTCTCACATTGCCTGCTGAGAGTAGCGCCAGGGTACTGATGCACGTATCCCTTGTCTCGACCTCCCTGGCCTTCGAATTGCGGCATAGACCCGAGGATTGTACTTTTTCGGCTCGCTGGAGTATGATTGGAATTGCGGGCCTGCGACCTCCGGTGGTAGCTTTCACGTCAATTGCTCTGCTCGGTAGAACGTAGGCCTGCATCACTATGACGTAACCGCAACACGGACCCTTACACCGGGTTCGTTCCGAGGCTTTATACGCATGAACGTGCTCGACTACGGGGAGCCTGCCGGGGAACTGCAGGCCAAAATCCCTCGTAGCCTGTAATATTCCGAGAACGGACTTTCATCGATGAGGAGGGACGCATGTTCACGCGGCGCAAGGATGTCTCGGTGCCGGAGGTAGGGGCTGATGCCCCCGAGTTCAACCTGCCGAGCGCCCAGGGGGGACAGTTGCGGCTGGGCATGCGCACGGCGCACGGGCCCGTGATCGTGGTTTTCTTCCGGGGGGTGTGGTCGGAGGAGGACGTCGAATACTTCAAGGCGCTCTCCGAGAAGGAGGATGAGATCAACCACGCCAGAGCCTCGGTGGTGGGGATAGGGGCCATCGAGCCGGACGAGGCGCGGGAGTTCGCGCGCGCCTCCGGTATAAAGTCCTACGTGCTCTACGACTACGTAAGGGTGACGACGAGGCAGTGGGGTCTGCTCGAGAAGGACAAGGAGCACGGGCGGTACGCGCGCCCCGCCGTCTTTATAGTGGACTCGGATCGCAAGGTGGTCCAGGCGTGGACAGATAGTCGTCCTCCTGTGGAGGAGATCCTTGCGAAGATCACCGAGATCACCGGCCTCCCCAAGCCGCCTGAGGAGGCCAGGGAGGAGGCCAAGGAGGAAGCCGCGGAGGGCGGCGAGAAGCCCAAGAAGATGTCGGCCGAGGAGCGGGAGCGCATCAAAGCCGAGCGCCGCGCCGCCCGCGAGGCCGGAAAATCGGTCAAGACCGCCCAGCAGGAGGAAACCGCACCATCCGAAACAGTTCCCCAAGAGGACCGTAAGAAGATGTCCGCGGAAGAGCGCGAGAGGATCAAAGCCGAACGCAGAGCGGCTCGGGAAGCGGGCAAGCCCCTCAAGAAACCGGCTTCGGACCGGAAGGAAGAGCCGGAGGATAAGTCCGAGAAGCCGGAGAAAGAGGAGTAGGGTACGGTGGAGAACGCTGACCGCAACGAAGCTGACGGGAGGCGGTCTCCTGACCCGAACGGCTCGGCGGAAGGCGTCGGAGAAGAGACGACCGAGGTCGAGGTTCGGGAGGAGACGAACGACCCCGAGGAGCTCAAGGCGCGGCTCGGGATCAAGAACAACCACATAAGGGAGCTACTCGAGCAGATCACCGCCTCCCGGCTCGCCGCCGACGAGGCGCGCGCCGCGAGGGAGGCCAGCGAGGGACACATCGCTTCTCTCGAGCGAGACCGGGCGCGGCTAAAGGAGCGGATCGGGGACCTCGAAGAGGAGGCCAGAGGACGCCGGCGCCGCAGGGAGGGGCTCGAGCGCCAGTTGGAGCGCCTGCGACGCGAGATAGAGCGCAAGGACGGGGAGATCGCCCGCCGCGACCATCTCCTGCAGCGCCGCGCGGAGGAGATCGAGGACCTCCGCCTCGACCTCGAGGAGCTGGGGACGAGGAAGGATCAGGCGCTGGAGGATGCCCTACGCAGGATCGAAGGGCTGGAGAGGGACCTCGAGGAGCGCGAGGACAAGGTAGCCGAACTGCGCGCAACTATCGACGATCTCCGCAACGAGCTCGAGGGCGAGTACGAGCTGCGAGAGCGCCTCGCCGAGCCCGCCAACAGGCTGCGGGCCGGAATAGACCTCTTCAATGACTCCGACCAGCGCCGCTCGATGAACGCGCTCTCCCGAACGCTGGGCCAGCCCGAGGTGCACGTCGACCTCGAGGAGGGGGAGGAACCATCCGCCCTCCTTACCTTCACCTGGCAGGGCGTCACGTGGCAGACCTACGCCTCGAACCCCGGCCTCGCCGTCGAGGAGCCCCGCGTCTACCTCAAGGACGCTGGAGAAGATCTCTCCGGCGTCGACCACAAGCCCCCGAACGCGCGCGTCGGACCAGGCGGCAGGGTGGTGCTGGGATTGTAGGCAACAGGTCAGCCTGAACACGTCGGCTCCCCCTGATCGTCATTCCCGCGCTCCCCTACAACGTCATTCCCGCGCTCCCCTACAACGTCATTCCCGCGCAAGCGGGAATCCACTCGCCCAGGAGGCATCAGGTAAGAGGTATCTTGCAGAAGCCTACAGCCTACGAGCCTGTTTACTCCTGCTCTTTGTCTTGCTCTTCCTCGGGTAGCTCGGTCTGTTTGTCGCGCCCGAGTGTTTCCACGAAGTCGTGGACTCCGCGTCCGAGGGAGCGCAGGAGGTCGGTAATGCGCCTCGGGCCGAGGATGAGGAACACCGCGAAGATCAGCAGCAACTCGATCAGGCCAACGCTCATAGGTAGCGGCGCGCCTCCATCAGGTGCTTGAGGCGGAGGAGGGACCTCTCGCCGTTCTTGCGGGCGAAGTGTTCGATGCCGGCGAGACGTGCGGCCCTGTTCAACAACCTGCGTTTGAGTGAGAACTCTCCGGAGTACGTGACCCGTGAGCCATCCAACTCCGGCGCGACGTCGACCCGTCCACCGCCGTCGATGACCGAAGTGTAGACCCAGCTTATGCTGTGTGGGCCGTGCTCCACGATCTTCGCGTCGGGTTCGATCCTGCCTATGGGGCTCTCCAGCGTGAGTCGGTAGGAATCCTCTCCCAGCTTCTTCACGCTCTCGACACCGACCATCCACTCCTTCGCGTTGCGGAAGTCGCCGATGTAGGCTGCGACCTCCTCCGCAGGGGCGTACACCCGCTGCTCGATCCTTATGGAGCCGCCTGTCTCCCGTTTCATCCCCAGCCTAGCTCCTCCAGGCGGTTCTCGTCGAAGCCGAAGTGGTGGGCGATCTCGTGCACCACCGTTATCCGGATCTGCTCTTCCAGACACCCGCGCGAGAAGTCCCGCTCCAGGGGTCCCCTGAAGATCGTGATCTTGTCGGGCAGGATTCCGTAATACCCCGCTCCCCGCTCCGTCAGCGGAATCCCCTCGTACAGCCCGTACAGGGCTTCGCCATCGCCCGAGACCAGCGGCGTCGAGTACTCGGGCCAGTCCTCGACCACGATCGCCACGTTATCGAGGAGCGACGCAAGCTCGGGCGGCAACCCGTCGAACGCCCGCTCCACCAGCTCGTAGAAGTCAAGGGTCTCCCCATTCATGCAAGTATTGTACTTCAGAGCTTGCGCTCGTTTCGCCTGGCTACGGGTAGTTAGGCTAGAATGGTCCTCCGATTGTAATCCGACGAGAGGTTCGGTCTTTGAGTTTCCTTTCCGGTTCGCGCCCGGGACGATGGTTGGTTTGGGTTGCCTGTAGGGTCCTCAACAGGCCGCTGCCCGCACCGCACGCGGCCGAATGGATGATGATCCCCGAGCACTCTGTGGATCAGGTCCTGGAGACCGGCGCCCTCCGCAGCCTCTACCCGCAGGACGTCCTCGAAGCGGCCCGCCGCATGGACCGCCAGCGCCGCGAGCACGATGAGAGGTATGCCGGAAGATCATAAGGGTAGCCGTCAGGGTGGCCGGTATACTCCAACCATGGACCTCTTCGACGAACCCGGATTCGAGAGCCTTACCCGACGCGCCCCGCTCGCCGAACGGCTGCGTCCGAGAAGCCTCGACGAGGTAGTCGGCCAACCGCACCTTACCGATGAGGGGGGACCCTTGAGGGCCATCGTGGAGCGGGGCAGGGTCGGCTCCCTCGTCCTCTGGGGACCGCCCGGGACGGGTAAGACGACGCTGGCGCGGGTGCTCGCGAGTACCGTAGAGGAGGATTTCGTGCCGTTGAGCGCGGTCACGAGCGGGGTGAAGGACCTGAGGGCCGCTCTGGACGGCGCGCGGGAGCGCCTGAAGTACGAAGGCGGCGGGACGCTGGTCTTCGTGGACGAGGTCCACCGCTTCAACAAGGCGCAACAGGATGCGCTGCTGCCGGCCCTCGAAGAGGGATTAGTGGACTTCATAGGGGCTACTACGGAGAACCCCTCGTTCGAGGTGACTGCTCCGCTGCTCAGCAGGTCGCGCGTCCTGCGCCTGCGGCCACTCTCCGAGGAGGACCTTGGCGCGTTGCTGGAGAGGGGGGTGGGGGAGCTCGGGGTAGAGGTCTCGCAGGAGGCGCGGGAGTATCTGTTGCGGCTCGCCGGCGGGGATGGCCGGCGGCTGTTGAACGCGCTCGAGGTCGCCGGAGTGGGCACGAAACGCGTCGAGGTTGCCGACGTCGAGCGGGCCGTTGGGCAGAAGGCGCTGCGCTACGGGCGGGAAGAGCACTACGACGTGATCAGCGCGTTCATAAAGAGCGTGCGCGGCGGCGACCCTGACGCGGCGCTGCACTACCTCGCCAGGATGCTCGAAGCGGGGGAGGACCCCGTCTTCGTCGCGCGGCGGCTCGTCATCCTCGCGTCGGAGGACATAGGGAACGCCGACCCGCGCGCCCTTCCGCTCGCCGTCTCCGCAGCACAGGCGGTGCAGCTGATCGGGATGCCCGAGGGGCGCATCCCGCTGGCCCAGGCGACTACCTACCTCGCCTCCGCTCCCAAGTCCAACGCTTCCTACGCCGCCGTCAACAAGGCCCTCGAAGACGTCCGCCGCGGTCCCGTTCCCGAGGTCCCGATGAGCCTCCGCAACGCTCTCACGGGTTTGATGAAGGAAGAAGGCTACGGCGCGGATTACGAATACCTGCACACGAGCGGGGCGGAAGGGATGAACCAGCGGTACCTGCCCGATGAGCTCGCCGCCCGCGTCTACTACGAGCCAAAAAAGAGCGGCACGGAGAGGGACATCAAGGAGCGAATCGAGCGGTGGCGCAGGGCGCGAGAGGAACGAAGAAGAGGCCAGGGTGAGTAAACCTACGTTCACGGGTGAACTACGATTTCTTCGGAAGATGCTGCTTTATTCGGCACGCCCGAAACGTTGAGTTTCGGCTTGCGTATCAGACGAACATACGCAGGACCCGCGCCCTCTAAAAAGCGCAAGGAGGATCTATGAAACGAAGGAGAGCCGTGGTGGTCGCGGTTGGTATCATCGGCGTTGCTCTTTCGGGTATCATGCTGCGGTGGCGCAGGAACCCTTCCGCGTGCCCGTACGGCCTGCGTTTCTCTCTCGAGTGGCTACATCCTTTCATCCCCCGCCCCAGATTGCGCGAGATCCTGGCGCCCGAGCCCGGTGAGCGGGTGCTCGAAGTGGGGCCGGGCACGGGTTACTACAGCCTCCACACGGCTCGCTGGATCGGGCCGGACGGCACGCTCGACATCCTGGATATTCAGCAGGAGATGCTGGACCACACTACCCGCCGCGCGCACGAGCTGGGCATCTCGAACATCGTCTCGACCAGGGGTGATGCGCAGGCGCTACCCTACCCGGACCACAGCTTCGACGCCGCCTACCTGAACGTCACGCTCGGCGAGGTGCCCGACCAGGAGGCCGTGCTGCGCGAGATGCGGCGCGTTCTCAAGCCGGGTGGTCGGCTGGTGGTCGGTGAGGTCTTCTTGGATCCCCACATGGTCCCTTTCGGAACCCTCCAGACGCGAGCGGAAGCGGCGGGATTGGGGTTCGAGCGCCGGCTCGGCGGACCTTTGGGTTACTACGCCCGCTTCGCTGTGTGAGGCTAGGAGTGAGCGCCGAGGTGCTTTAGCCGGCGGCCGGTTTTCGCTGCTCGATGGTCGTCGATGGTTGATCGCCTGCCCCGTCCAACTCGGTCTTGCTGTTGGTGGCGGGCAGGAAGGCGAGGAAGACAAAGGGCTCGAACCAGATGACGTAGGGGTAGAACCAGTAGTTGACGACGAGCTCGAAGGCGATGACGAGGGCCGCGGAGAAGGCCGCGAGCCTCCGGATAGTCCTCTTTTCCGGGACCACGGCGACGAGGAAGGCAAGGAAGATCGCCGCCGCCAGGAGGGGCTGCCGGAGAAAGCCGAGCTGGGGGACCTGGGCGAAGATGGTCCATGGGGTCTCGCGGGTGCTCTGGAAGGTCAAGGTTTTTTCGAGGAAGGCCGCGGTGCCCCCTATGGGGTCGCCGCCGAGGGCGACCACCGAGAAGGTGAGCAGCACAACGATCATCCCTCCGAGGGCGAAGTCCACGACGGAGGTGAGGCGTTTGCGGCCGCTGTGGAGCATCCAGAGGGGGGCGAGAACGAGGGGGAAGAGCTTTACCGAGAACCCCGCCGCGACGCTCGCCCCGCGCGCGAGGGGCGAGGCCGCCGTCGCCAGCCCTACCGCCATTATCGCCGCCACGATTACATCGTTAGTGTTGTTGTTGGTGGCGTACAACGTGTACGGGAAGACCGCCCACGCGAAGAGCAGCGCCGCCCCGCCCCGCGTACCCGCGTACCTCCACCCCGCGATGAGCAGCGCCAACGCCCCTCCCACGAACGCGAAGGCCGTCAGCGCGTGAGCTGCCGGCATAAAGTCCCACTCGCCTGACCACCCGAACATCCACACGAAGGGCACGTACAAGAGGTAATTCAAGGGACCGTAGGTGTCGCCGGTTGCGACGTCGCCGGGCATGTTGCCGTAGGGAAGCGTACCGTTCATGATGAGATCCGCCCCGGCGATGCCCGCGTAACCGACGTCTATCACCCTCGCATCGAGGTTCAGCGCGAGGAGGAAGCCGCTGGCCATAACCCCGAGCACGAACAGGAGCCACGTTGGGAAGTTGCTGGTCTTCTCGACCCTCTCACCGACTCCGAAGCCCATAAGTAGTGTCCTCCCGAACAGGTAGAGGAGCGGAGGGTACCAGAGGAGCACGGCGGGGTGCGTTGCCCCCTCCCGGAAAAAGCCGTGCGAAACGAGGAAGCTCAGGAGGGCGATAATGTCGAGGTTGCGCATGGAGAAGAGCCTGTCGAAGCGCCAGAACGCGAGGGCGAAGGCGAGGGCCAAAGGCCCCCAGACGTACCAGTAATTAGCTTGTTTGCCGTAGGAGCCGGTCTCGCCGCGGGCCATCCGCCAGCCGACCTGGTCGCCGGTCCACGCGTACTTGAGATGCTGGGTCTCGTCGTCTATCCCGACCCGGGCGACCTCCTTTCGCTCGCCGTTGTCGAGCGGCACCCCGCCCACGGCGCCACCTTCCTCGACGTCGAAGTGGACCGTCCACTCGCCGTCCTTGTACTCGGCAGCGGGGGTGTGAGGACCGTGCTTGGCCAGCTCTTCGCGTACCTTAGGGTCGTCGGCGGCGAGCTCTATCGCCTCGTCCTTGGAGGTATGCGGGTAGGCCAAGGTGTCGGCGTCGGGGGAGATCTCTACCCCTTTTACTTCCCGCGTGTCGTCCGCTACCGTAAGCTTGGCGACTTTCGTCCCCGAGACCTCCTCCATCAGGACCACCCGCCAGGAGTCTGTGCTTGGATCGTAGTAAGCCGAGGTCTCGACCGTCGGATGCGAGAGTACCTCCTTCACCTCCGGAACCGAGTTAGCAATCCGGCGCGCTTCGTCTGAGCTCGTCTGTGGACCGGGCACTAAGCCCAAGACTAGGACGAGCAGGGGCAGTAGGAAAACGAGCGCCGGGCGGTAGCCCCACCGAGGTTGTCTCACTTACTCCCTCAGCTCCTCTAGCTCCTGGCCGAAGAGCTCGGCCAAGGGTTCCAGCCCTTCCGGAGCGCCGGTCGCGAGCAGCGAGTCGCCGCCCCGTAGAGCATAGGTGTCGCGGGGACGGTAGGCCCAGCGCCCGTCGCGGTTAACCGCCAGGGCGTACATGCCGGTCTCGGTTTCGAGGCGCAAAGACCCCAAGGTGCGCCCGTCGGCCGGAGAGCCAGGAAAGACGGTGAGCTTTAGGACGACCTCGTCGGACTCACCGACGGCCGCCGAGAGGACCGGGTGAACCTCCTCGCCCTTCTCGACGATCCAGACCATCTCCTGGGCGCAGTCGGCGATCGCCTCGGAGGCGGTCGCCAGGTGCAGGATGCCCCGAAGACGCGGCGGGTCCTCGATGTGCCGCGCGGCCAAAAGCACCCAGCGCTCGAGGCGGTAGCGCATCTCGTCCATCTCGTCCTCGATGGCGACGACCTCGCGGGCGAGACCCGCGTCGTAGTAGAGGAGGGCCGAGTAGGCCAACCCCACGGCTACCTCCGAAAGGTTCTTCATCTCGATCAGGATGTCCACCGCCCGCTCGAGCTCGGAAAGGTCGCCGCCACCGCTGGGGACTACGTCGGGGCTTCCGTCGACGGAACCCAACGGCGATGCTCCAGCGAGCTGCCGGATCTCCGTGACCCCCTCGGGCGGCCCCTGCAGGAAGAGGACGTCCCCCTCGCGCAAAACGTCCTCGGGGTCAGGGTCGAAGTTCCACTCCGATCCCGAACGCACGGCGATCGGGCGCATCCCCGTCTCCACGGGCAGGTCCAACTCCTCGACGCTCCTGCCGTCCAAGGGGCTCTCGGCTTCTATGCGCACCCGGCTGGTGATCTCCTCGGCGGCGGGGAGGTCTTGGAGGAGCTCGGGCGGGATGCCGAGCTTCTTCACCACGATCTTGGCGATATCGTAGGCAGCGTTGCCGATCTTCTCTATATCCTGCACGACTTGCAGGATCCCGGCCATCTGCTCAGAGTCCGCCGGGCTTCGGGCCGCGAGGATCGCCAGCGTGCGCATGTCGAAGACCAGATCGTTCAAGAGCCCTTCGAGCCGGAAAACCTCGTCGGAGAAGTCCTCCGAGTCGTAGAAGAGGGCCGCGTAGGCGAGGTCCACCATAAGCTCCGAGGTGTTCTTCGCCTCGGCCAGCATGTCTTTGAGGTTGTGTGGGCGATCTTCTCGCATCTTTATCCTGCCAATCCGAGGATGATGAGGGAGATTATAAGGCTTAAAAAGCCCAAGAGGTCCACCGCCGCCGCTATGATCGGGATCCCGTAGGTATCGGGATCCAGCCCGAAGCGGTAGCTGACGATGGATCCGTAGTAGGCAGCAAAGACCGCCGCCGTGGTCGCTATGAGCCCCGCCAAAGCGCTGATCGCGAGCATAAGGAGGAGCCCCGGGCTGTTCTGCCCAAGCGCGAGCGCGAGGAAGTGCGACGCCCCCCCGACGAAGAGGTACACCCCGGCGGCGAAGGTGTAGACGAGGGCGAAGTCCCTGAAGGTGCTCAAGGGCGGCAGCCCGCGCGGCGCCAAAAGCCCCAGGTGTATCTTCGAAGAGAGCCGGCTGGAGAGGATCCCACCCAAGGCCCCCCCTTCCTGCAGAAAAGGCGGCAAGAGGATCAGGAGCGCCGCGAACGTCAAGAACTGGTCGCGCCGGTCTTCGAGGGCGATGCCGACGAGGATCGTCACGGCGCCGGTGAGGGCGAGGATCGGGAGCGATTCGGCGAGGATGCGCCTGAGGTTCTGCGCGCCGAGCCGGAAGCCGACGAGGATTGCGGCAACGGCCACCAAGACCAGAGCCGCAGCGAGGCCGCTCGAGAAGATCGGTATGCCGATCAGGAGGGTGCCGATGACGAGGGCGGGGAGGGTGAGGATGTCGCCGGCGGCGGTGATCATGGGGGCCGCTATGTTATCCATGTCCCAGCCGCGCGCGACGCTCGCCCGGGCCACGAAGACCGTAATGCCGAGCAAAAGGACCCCCGCGATCAGGCCACCTAAAGTCGAGATCACCACGTAATCGAGAACCGAGAGCTCCGTCGCGATCCCGAGGATGTCGGACAGGTATCGCGCCAGAAAAGCGAGGAACACCCCGCTCACGAGCGACAGGACCAACGCGGCCTGGACGTTCTCCGCGAGCACGCCGCGCCTCAGGCTAAAGCTGAAGAGACCGGTCTGGATCGAGGTCGAGAGCCGGCTGGCCATCGCCCCGAAGATAGCGCCACGCATCCCGATGGCCGCCGGGATCAGGACCGCCAAGCCCACGAGATCCTCTAAAGTCCCCGAGATCTCCGCGAGTGCTATCCCCGCCAAAAGCTCCCCGATCGACGAGATGAACAGCGACGCGAACCCCTGTCTTAGGGTCTCCTTCTCCTCGGTGAGGTACCCGAAGACGCGCGGCCGTATCCTCGGTCGCTCGCGCAGCCGCCCACGTATGCCTCCTGCTTTGATGGGCTCCTCGGCATGCCCCTCCCGGACCTTGACCCGAAACCTTCTTCTGTGCTCTTTCTCGGCCACGGTAGTGGTATAGCCGGTGTCCGAAGCGTTGTAAAGAGCACAACGATTGTCGGTTCGGTTTCGACGCTGCTCCGCAGCGGCTTGAACGATTTGGTGCCGCTAGGCGTGGAAAGGAGCGAAGCCAAAGATACAGGGGGAAGGAGCATGGTTGGGTTTGAGGCTTCGCCCCAAAAAATCGAGGGACACCAGGAGTTGTTGTGCCTGACGCAGGGCAAGAGTGTACACGGTTAGCTTTGGGTATAAAACCTAGCGAGCGCTCGCGTCCTTACTAAACGAAGGTGGCGAGCTGATAGAAGCCTACTACGGGAGGAGTGAAGGTGAACACCTCAAGGGTGAACGATTTGGCACCGTTCATCGTCCGCTTGGCGCAGG
>Ga0126310_10000165_pt1 | contig 19545 bp, 20 predicted proteins | sample Plot60_FD_92540 | JGI IMG/M metagenome (GOLD analysis project Ga0126310, IMG submission 92540) | Serpentine soil microbial communities from UC McLaughlin Reserve, CA, USA - Plot60 | ecosystem: Environmental > Terrestrial > Soil > Grasslands | place: USA: UC McLaughlin Reserve, Lake County... | reverse complement strand
GAGGTAGGCGGGCGTTACCTTGATCCTGAGGCCGCTGCCGCCTCGATCGAAGCCGTCAAGATGCAGGGTAGGAAATAGCCGGCTTAGCTCTCCTTGCTGTTCTGCTGGCGGCTTGTCGCCTACGTTTCCCACCAATCTGGCGAAAAGTGCGAGCTGGTGATCGCCCGAGGCGTATGTCTCCCACCAGTCGTGCGGAAACGGCCGCTCGGACGGCCGTCTAGCCGTTATCCACAGCTATCCACAGCTGGCGAAGATTTTTCAGGGTCCGGGGTAGGACTCACTCCAGGATTCTGCTATGGCCGTTACCGCTCGCGAACTCCGCGCACTTGATGTCTGTCGCCCTTCAGCCGTGCTCAAGCACGAGCAGCCGGTCTTCGGCTTTGCGAGATCCTTGGACCGAAGTTTCACAAGATTCTGTACGACTCGTACGTGTCGGCGACGGTCCCCCTCACCACTCGGTTGCGAACGCGGGCGCTCGACGTTTCAGTGCCCGGGTCTTACATCAGCCACCAGACGGCCGCTGAGTTATGGGGTGGGCTAGTGCCCGCCTGCTCCGCGTAAATGTCACAGTGCCCGGGCGAAGCGCCACGGACCCGACGGCAAGGCATCAAATCCAGACGGAAGCTGGCGGATGCCGTTCGATCCGAGCTACCCCGGCCTGAAGCTGATCATCGAGTGCGACGGTCGTCAGCATGCTGAGAACACCGGTCAATGGCGTCGAGACTTATCCAGGAGGAGCTAGACGGTCTCGGATGGCGATTGATCGTGGTGACGTCCGATGATCTTCGTGACGCACCCGAGGCAGTGCTGAACCGTGTGCGAGACGCCCTCATCGATCGTGGTGCGATTGGCAGCCGCCGGCCGATTCAAGACCGAGTGGATGCGCTACTTCGGCCCCCCCGCACCTGATCGTTTTCGTGGGTTTGGTGCGAAACGTACGCAACACGCCGCCCAACGCCGACGTCTTTGCACGTTTGGTGGGAAACGTACGCCCCGAAACCGGCCAAACGCAGCTACGGCTGCGGCCAAATCCGATCCTCGGGGAACTGGCCGGTCACGACATAGATGATCCGCCGGCCCATCGATGCTGCATGATCGGCGATCCGTTCGTAATACCGACCGAGCAGCGCTACGTCGACGGCAGCCTCAACGCCGTACGCCCACTCGTCGCTCAGCATGACCCGGAACTGGGTACGCCGCAGCTCATCCATCTCCTCATCGCGATCACGCAATTCCTCCGCGCTCTGGATGTTCCGGTCGTTTAGCGTCTGGCCGGCCGTGATCACCATTTTCTCGGCGACGTCACCCATCCGTACGAAGTTTGGACGCAGCGTCTCGGGAACAGCGGTTTCTGGGTACCGCAGCCTCGCGATCTTCGCGATATGGGCGGCGAGGTCACCCATTCGCTCCAACTCGGTCACCATCCGCAACGTGGCAACAAGGGTCCGCAGCTCACCAGCAACGGGCGCTTGACGAGCGAGCAATGAGAATGCGCGCGCCTCGATCTCAGCCTGCTTGGCGTCAATAAGGTCATCGTCGCTGATCACGTGTTCGGCGAGGTGAATGTCTGCTTCGAGCAAGGCCGTTGTCGCCGATCGAACGGCCGATGAGACGACCTGGGCCATATGAACCAGATCGGTGAGGACGTCGTCCAGCTGCTCCCGGTAGGAGTCGCGCATGAGAAATGGTCCCATCTGTCTCGGGCTTCAGGTTCATCAACACTATGCCGGGCCGCTACAGCCAATCGGGCACCTGGTTAACGGACCGTGAACATGTGCCAAACGGTTTATGGACCTTACGCCCGAGCATCAGCCGGCGGAAGCGATGGCGCCCGTCTGACCCCTACTATCGTCTCGTGAACCCGATCGGGCTCGCCATTGTGGCGCTCGTCGTCGGCATTGGGATCGGCGTACTGCTGGCCTGGGCCACGCTGCGAACTCGACAAGCAGAACCGAGCCCGACCTTCGAGGTCGTCGAACCGGTGGTCCCCGTTGGTGTGGTGGAAGTGCTGGCAGTGCTGCCTTCTGCGGGTGTTGTCGTCGGTCCACATGACGAGGTGCTTGAGGCGACCGCGATGGCGAGGACCCTGGGGTTGGTTCGAGGCAGCCGGATCAGCATGGCTGAGCTGCTGCAACTGGTCCGCGCGGTTCGCAGGGACGGTGATGCCAGAACAGTCGAGCTTCAGATCAGCCGGGGCGTTCGAGTGGCCGCCACGTATCTCACCGCACGGGTTGCTCCGCTCGACGAGAGCCTGATCTTGGTCCTGGCCGACGACCAATCTGCCGCTCGGCGCATCGATGAGACCCGCCGCGATTTCGTTGCCAACATCAGTCATGAGCTCAAGACACCGATTGGTGCGATCGCCTTGCTGGCCGAGGCGGTTGAGGAGGCCGCAGACGACTCTGCAGCTGTCCGCAAGTTTGCTAGCAGGATGGGCATCGAGTCCGCGCGACTAACTGATTTGGTCAGCCAGATTATTCAGCTTTCCAGACTCCAATCCGATAGCCCGCTTGTTGATCCAGAGATCGTCGACATCGATGAGGTGCTCGCCGAGGCCGTCGACCGCCGCCGGATGGACGCCGAGCGGAATCGGATCACCCTCACCGTGGCTGGTACCAGCGGCGCTCGGGTACTCGGCAGCGCACGGCAGCTCGAGATCGCGGTCGGCAACCTCGTCGAGAATGCCATTGCCTACTCGGACCCAGAAGCACGCGTCGTCGTCGCTGCACATGTGCAGGCCAAGAGCGATGATGACTACGTCGATATCACCGTCTCCGACAATGGGATCGGCATTCCGGCCGCTGAAGTTGACCGGATCTTTGAGCGTTTCTACCGCGTCGACTACGCCCGCAGCCGGGCCAACGGCGGAACCGGACTTGGGCTCGCGATTGTCAAGCACATCGCTGCCATCCACGGCGGTGAGGTGGCGGTCTGGAGCCAGGTAGGTCAGGGATCCACCTTCACCATCAAGATTCCCGCCCACTTGCACGAGGTCTCGTCGCCCGTCCCGGAGTCTGCGGCGTCTTCGCACGCCGAGCAGCCCCCTGATCAGCCGACGTACGAGCCCCAGGAGATCAACCAATGACCAGGGTGCTTGTCGTTGAGGACGAGGAGTCCTATCGGGAAGCCCTGTCCTACATGCTCTCCAAAGAGGGCTTCGAGGTGATCGAGGCGCGTGATGGCGCCAGCGGAATCGCAGAATTTGATCGCCGCGGGGCAGACATCGTGCTGCTTGACCTCATGATGCCAGGCCTGCCTGGTACGGAGGTGTTCCGGCAGCTTCGCCTTCGGGGCTCGATCCCGGTGATCATGCTCACCGCACGAGACACCGAGGTCGACAAAGTGGTGGGCCTTGAGCTCGGCGCCGATGACTACGTCACCAAGCCGTTTAGCCACCGCGAGCTGGTCGCAAGGATGCGTGCGGTGCTCCGCCGCGGGCAGGACACCGAATTGCTGCCAGATGTCCTCGAGGCTGCGGGCGTTCGGATGGACGTGGCGCGACACGAGGTCTCGGTCAATGGTGAGCGGATCAAGCTTGCGCTGAAGGAGTTTGAGCTACTGGAAATGCTGCTGCGTAACGCGGGCCGAGTGATGACTCGCGGCCAGCTGATTGATCGGATCTGGGGCTCGGATTACGTCGGTGATACCAAGACCCTGGACGTCCACATCAAGCGGCTGCGAACGAAGATCGAGCCCGATCCGGCCAACCCGCAATACCTGATCACGGTCCGAGGCCTCGGCTATAAGTTCGAGACTTGAGCAATCGTGCCTCTGCTCCGGGTCAGACGCTCGGTGTTGCTGACGGTTTGAGTGAGACGTATTGACCCTCGTTGCCGTCCACAATTGGCACTCGTACCTTCTTTTCGCCGGCATTCTCGAACTGCAGTGTCAGAATCGCGTCGAAACCAGGTATGAGGTCCGGGCTCTTGACAATGATCGGCGGCTGATCAGTGAGTACGACCTGTAGGCCATTTGCTAGCGATACGGTCGACGGGATTGTCCCGGTGAACGGAGCACCTTCAGACCCGTCCGCTTTGATTGGGATTCCAGTCACAGCTGTCAGAGAATCTCGGTCACCCGTCACGATCGTGCCGGAGACGACACCTTCCCCAGGCGCCCAACTGATAATCAGCAGGTTGCGGACGTGTACGACCTTGTTCGGCTGCGCAGGATCGCCGACGTCGACGTTGATTCCCTCACCGGGCGTGTACGGCTGATTAGTCTGAACATCACGGCCGCAGGCGCCCGCCAGAAAGAGAAGTCCAATCACAAGCAGCAAGGTCGCGCCGCTGCGCAGTCTCCGTCCTCTTCCGCCGGTTCGGAGCGCGATGTTGCCTGCACGATGTGCTCGACTCGGTTTCCACAACACGATGGCCGACTCCTGTGGCTGAAGGATACTTTGCGGAGCAGCCTATCGACACCATCGCCGTTCGTGCAGGCATCGTCGACGTGACGTGAGGATGTTGTGACCCGGCGCACAGTGGTGGCACACCAAGGCCGGTTTTGTCAAGCCCAACAAGACCCCAATACAGGCCTCTGGCTAGCGCAAACGCTGCCAGAAAGGGCTCGCTGCCGTGCTAAGCTTGGATGCGCGAAAGGGGTACAAAACAATATGACCTTTACAGTCGGCGAAACGGTGGTCTACCCCAATCATGGAGCCGCCGTCATCGAGGACATCGAAACCCGACAGATCAAGGGCGAAGAAAAGCTCTATCTGGTATTGAGGATTGTTGGTCAGACCGATCTCGTCGTTCGCGTACCTGCGTGCAATCTGGACCTCGTAGGTGTCCGCGACGTTGTCGACGCTGACGGATTAGAAAGAGTCTTCGGTGTTCTCCGTGCGCCACATACCGAGGAGCCGACCAACTGGTCGCGCCGGTATAAGGCCAATCTCGAGAAGCTGCATTCTGGCAATGTCCTGAAGGTTGCCGAGGTTGTTCGCGACCTCTGGCGCCGTGAGCGTGAGCGGGGATTGTCCGCCGGCGAGAAGCGCATGCTTGCCAAGGCTCGGCAGATTCTGGTCTCCGAGCTTGCACTAGCGGAGCGTGTCGAGGAGGACAAGGCGGAGGTCCTGCTCGACGAGGTTCTCGCTTCCTGACTTCACAGGCAGCAGCCCCTCGTCGCACCGGAATCGGCATCGACGTTCATCGGTTGGTTTCTGGCCGGCCGATGAACGTTGCATGTCTGCTCTTTGACGACGATGTGGGACCGTACGGTCATTCCGACGGCGACGTCGTCGCGCATGCGGCCTGTGATGCTTTGCTGAGCGCTGCTGGCCTTGGCGATCTCGGCAGCAACTTTGGGACCACCGACCCGAAGTGGGGCAACGCTCCCGGTACAGCTTTCCTGGCCGAAGCCGCTGCCCGAGTACGAGCGGCTGGCTTCAACATTGCCAATATTGCGGTGCAGCTCATCGGCGATCGACCGAAGCTCGGATCGCGCCGTGGTGAGGCGGAGCTGGTCATGAGCGAAGCCATCGGTGCTCCGGTCAGTCTTTCGGCAACCACGACCGATGGACTGGGACTGACCGGTCGCGGTGAGGGTATTGCGGCGATCGCTACGGCGCTGTTGATTTGAGGTGCCGCACCCTTCGACAGGCTCAGGGCGCATTCGCGCGTACCGCTAGCGCACCAGCCGGGCTGAAACGACGAAGGTATTGCACTTGTTAATCTCGCTGTTGGCCAAACCCATAGTTCCCCAGTATCTACGCGACCGGGCTAGGCCATGGTTGCCGTTGATATCGGATTTTCCGGAGAGCGTGTCGTCGCCAATGGCGCCATAGATCTGCTCGATCCCATCCACGTCCTGCTGCTGCACCCCCAACGACTGCGATACCGATCGCATGAACATGCCGGAAAAACAATCTGCTTGGGTTTCCAACCGCCGCATGTACTGAAGCTCGGTGTTCTTGTCGCTGGACTCCTGGCCGAGGGCGTGCGCCGAGATCAGAATGCCAGTTCGGCCCTGCAATGCGTGACCGAATTCATGGGCCATGACGATATCGGCGGTCCACTTGTTCCGGCGTACGGTTGGAAGCGCCTGCGGTAGCAAATTGCTGTAGTACACCTGTTGATCAGCCGAGCAGTAAAAGGCATTAACACCGGTCTTGCCGCACTTTGTGGTGAGTTCCTCGCCATAGATCGTTACCGTTGGCCGGACGATGATGTAGCCCGCATTGGTGACAGGTGGCTCCCAGACTCGTACCAAGCACTCCATCAGTCCCTCGAAATGGGACTTCAGCTGAGCATCACTGGCGGTCGAGACATTGATTGGCTGGGAATTGCAGCGCACCGGGGCGGGCACGGTCTGGCCGTAGAACGCACTCTTGGTGATCCAATCCTCCGCTTGGCCGTACGTTTGCGGCACGGGAATGGGCGGCGGGTTCCTGTCCGGCGGCGGAACTCGGTAGTTGTCGTTCTGGTAAGCCGCGTTGGATGGGCCTGAGCTCAGGCCGGTGATCACGAACGCCGCCAATGCGATCAGAGCAACGATGATCACCACTCCGAGCAACATCCGAAGCGGATTTCTTCGGCGCGGTGCGGGCATGGAAGGTCTCGGTCCGTACTGCGGCACACCGCCCCCGAAGGACTGATGCCCGAACCGTGACGAGGGGTAGGTCTGGTAATAGCCGCCTGCCGACCCGGACTGCCAGCCGGGCGGCGCGCCCGCACCATAGCGTCCGTACGCCGGTGAGCCCTGCGGAGGGCCTTGGGGTGGTGCGTATTGAGGACCGCTCCATTGCCGCTGGCTCACACGCGCAACGATAACCGGGCACTCTAGGGCTTCGGGCGCGCTGGCTGCATACGACGATTTGGGGTTCGTGGCCAAAGCCCTCCGGCACTAGTGGGAGGCTGTACCTCGTGCTCGCCAACCTCCCAAGGCCGCTGCATCAGATCAGCTTGATGATCACGTTCTGCCTCTTGACCTGTGGCTTGCTCGCCGGTCCGCTGGCCTTGACGGCATACGCGGAGGGCACTGCGTCGACGTTCATTGCCGAGGGCAACCTGTCCAAGGACGGCACATTGCGGGTGAAGCAGATCATCACCTTCACCGGCGCCGTTCCGGCGGAGCTCTCGCAGAAATTCGAGACCCGGGAAGATCTCGTTGGCGACCGCCAATATGTCCAAAGGCTTTCCGACATCACAGCCACTGTCGAAGGGGCTGACGTACAGCCCACGATCAATTCTGATGATCGCTTTACCACGGTGGCGGTGCCGACCAATGGTTCGACCGAGGTCGTGATGAGCTACACCGTCACAGGTGCGGTGGTCACCACCGACAGCGGTACCGCGTTGCGCTGGGGGATGCTCCAGGGGCTTAGCGCCTCGGTCGCGGAGTTCAGTGCGACGGTGCAGATTCCAACCCAGTTCAGCTACATCAAGTGCACGGCTGGTAGCCCGAACTCCACCGTTCCGTGCACCTTTGCTGCCGCCGGTACCGAGGGCGCCCAGGTCCCAACCTTCCGCGACGGACCACGCGGCGAAGGGGAAGTGGTGGTGATCGACATCGGCTTTCCTCCGGGCGGCATCGCGTCGAACGAGGTGATTGAGTACCGATGGACCGTCGGGCGGGCTTTCTCAGCCAAGCCGCTGCCCCTGGCCCTGGCGCTAGGCTTGCTGACCCTCGGCGGCATTGCGTTGTATGGCCTACATCGGCGGGCTGGGGTAGACATCAGCCCCGATGGGCAGATCAGCAAGGTGGGGGAATTCGTACCGACCGGTGCCGGGCAATCGGAATTCCGAGTTGTTGACGACATCCGGCCAGGTCATGTCGGCACGGTGGCCGACGAGCGAGTCGATCCCATCGACGTCACCGCAACGTTAGTTGATCTTGCCGTACGCGGACATCTAGTGATCACCGAATTGCCGCGGGACAGCGAGTTTGCCCGGACCGACTGGGACATCAGGCGCGTCGACGGAGCCTCTGACGGCTTGCGACCGTTTGAGCAGCAGTTGCTCGATGGCATTGCTCCTCCCGGCGGGAGTGTACGGGTGTTAGAGCTGGCTACTCGGGTGCAAGAGTCCATCGGCGAGGTGCAGAACGCGCTCTACGACGAGATGGTCAGCAATGGCTGGTACGAGCGCCGACCCGATGCCACGCGGAATCAGTGGACTCAGCTGTCACTGGCCGCCTTGATCATTTCGGTCGTGCTGACTGGTGTGCTGGCAGCGTTCACCACGTTTGGGCTGGTGGGATTGGCGCTGATCGTGGTGTCTCTCGGCATGGTTTTCGTCGCCCAGGAGATGCCGTCGAGAACCGCCAAGGGGGCTGCGTTGCTGGGCGGGCTGGGCGCTTTGCGCTCGGATCTGCTGAGTCACCCGACCAACCAGATGCCGCGCGGTCACGAGTTGCAAGAGACTTCGGAGGTGCTGCCGTACGCGATCGTGCTCGGCGGCGCGGACCGTTGGCTGGACGCCATCGTGGCCAGCGATGTTGATGAGCATCCGGACTCCTATGACCTCTCCTGGTATCACGGGCCGGAGAACTGGCACCTGAGCGACTTGCCGGACTCGCTGAGGAATTTCATGACCACGGTCTCAGGAAGTCTATTTTCTCGCTGATCGCAGTGTTGATGGCTGAGCTCGCTCCGCGCGGACGGCGCCGGTGCTCGCTACGCTCGCGCAATTTGTTGAGGCACGGCGGCGCGCAATCCGGTATTTAGTTGCTCCGCTCGCTGCGCTTTATGTCAAGTTCTGGAGTGGGTAGCCATTCTTCGCACAACCGTCGATGATCAATTTCTTGGCGTCGGATGGCGGATTCTTGGGGTCGTCGGACTCTAAGAGGCTGATAGTTGCGTCTACCCATCGTTGTGGCTCCGGGTCGAGCTTCCCCGACTCGCTGAGCTTCTTCAGCCCGGCCACTGTCACTTTGCTCACCGCAGAGCCACCGCCGGCTGCTGCGTCGACGGCGGGGCAACCGATCTTGTAAACGTCCGCGGCCTGGACGGGCGTTTGAGCACATGAAGTGAATCCCAAGAGGGAGGTGAAGCCAAGGACGGCGGCAACAATGAGGCGGCGCATACATCGAGAGTATGTGGGCGCTGACCCACGACTCACAGCGTTTTGACTCAAGAATCGCCCGCCGCTGCACCGCCGTTTCTACGCACAAGGCCACGAACGCAGCTCGAAACGCCCGCACGGGCACTCATTCGCGCCCTTGTGCGGATAACCGCCACAAACTGTCCACAGTGCACGATCCGCTAGTCATGGGAGCAGGGCAGATCAGAGGTGCCGGTCGCCTCGCTCATAGTCCTCGATGGCCTGTCGCATTTGTCGTACGGCCGCTTGGATCTCGGCCTCCAACCTTTCTTCCTCAGTCAGGTACCGCCGCACCTCTGGCTGCCAATCGCTAAACCAGCAGTAGACGGCCCAGCCCGTGACGCCGATGGCAAACAGAATCATGAAGATCGTCGTTATAGTCGTCGGCTCCATGCCTGAGTCCTTCGGGGTCAGTTCTATAGAGAAATCCCTGGATAGAGCGGATTGGCATCGACGAGCTCTGCCGACGCGGCCTTGGTGGCCTCAGCAACACCGTCGGCAAGCACATACTTAGCCTTGCCCGGTTGACCGCTGGAGGCAATGACTGGGCTGGTGTCCTTCAACACGTTCACGATCAGCTCAGCAACCTTGTCGAACTCGTCAGCACCGAATCCCCGAGTCGTCAGCGCCGGCGTACCGATTCGTACGCCTGAGGTGTACCACGCGCCATTGGGATCGGCTGGTACCGCATTCCGGTTCGTGACGATTCCCGCGTCCAGCAGCGCCGCCTCCGCTTGCCGGCCAGTGAGCCCGAAGGTTGATACGTCGATGAGCACGAGGTGGTTGTCGGTTCCGCCGGTGACCAGCTTCGCCCCGCGCCGCAGCAGGCCGTCGGCCAAGGTCTTGGCATTGTCGGCGACCGCCTGCGCGTAGGCCTGGAACTCCTGGGTACGCGCCTCGGCGAGCGCCACTGCCTTGGCCGCAATGACGTGGCCGAGCGGGCCGCCGAGCACTAGCGGGCAGCCGCGGTCGACCGAGTCCGAATACTCCTTGGTGGCCAAGATCAGACCACCGCGCGGCCCCCGCAAGGACTTGTGGGTCGTCGTTGTGACGAGGTGGGCATGTGGCACCGGATCCTCATCGCCGGTGAAGACCTTGCCCGCTACCAGCCCGGCGAAATGTGCCATGTCGACCAGCAGTGTTGCGCCCACTTCGTCGGCGATCTCTCGCATGATCGCGAAGTTGATCCGCCGGGGATAGGCGGAGTAGCCGGCGATCAAGATCAACGGCTGAAACTCCCGCGCCATTGCGCGTACCGCGTCATAGTCCAGCAGTTGGGTCTCAGGATCGGTCCCGTACGAGCGCTGGTGGAACATCTTGCCGGAGATATTCGGCCGGAAGCCGTGGGTGAGGTGGCCGCCGGCGTCCAGTGACATGCCAAGGGCTCGTTGATTGCCGAACTTATGCCGCAGCTCCTCCCAGTCCTCCTCGCTCAGGTCGTAGACAGTTTTTGCCCCGTGCGCGGCCAGCTCGGGCAGCTCGATCCGGTTGGCCAGGATGGACCAAAAGGCAACCAGGTTGGCGTCGATTCCCGAGTGCGGCTGCGTATAGGCGTATTCGGCACCGAAGAGCTCGCGCGCGTGCTCGGCAGCGACCGCCTCGACTGTGTCGATGTTCTGGCAGCCGGCGTAGAAGCGATGTCCGATGGTGCCCTCGGCGTACTTGTCGGACAGCCAGCTGCCCATGGTCAGCAGCACGGCAGGTGAGGCGTAGTTTTCCGAGGCGATGAGTTTGAGTGAACTGCGCTGGTCGGTCAGCTCGGACCGGATCGCGCCGGCGATTCGCGGCTCGACCGTCTCAACGATGGAGAGCATGGCGCGGTACGCCTGCGAAGCGGTTTCCGAATAGTCAAAGTCCGAGCTTTCGGCGGGAGGGGCGGGAGAGAGGATATCGGTCACGAGCACTCCTGAAGTGAAACTGGGCGCCGCCTACATTAGTCCAGCGCTCCGACACGCTGCCGCGAGATTTCATAGAGCGCGATTCCGGCCGCCACCCCGGCATTGAGTGATTCGACACTCTTGCTGATCGGAATAGATGCCAGACAGTCACAGGCCTCGCGGACCAGTCGCGACAAACCCGCTCCCTCGCTGCCGACCACCAGCACCACGGGACCGGAGGCACCGGGGACCTCTGAGATTGCCGTGTCGGCGCTACCGTCCAGACCAACCAAGCTCAGCCCTGCGTCGGCGTACGCGCGCAGGCTGCGGTTGAGATTTGTCGCCCGGGCAATCGGGATCTGAGCTGCAGCCCCAGCAGAGGTTTTCCACGCTGCAGCAGTCATGCCAGCCGAGCGGCGTTCGGGGATCAGTACGCCGTCGGCGCCGAAAGCGGCGGCCGACCGGATGATCGCCCCGAGATTGCGTGGATCGGTGATCGAGTCCAGCGCCACGATGAGCGGCGGATGATCGGAATCGAGGGCAGCTGCGAGCAGGTCGTCCGGGTGGGCGTAGTCGAATGCCGGCAGTTGCAACGCGACGCCCTGGTGAAGGGCACCGCCGGTCAGCCGATCAAGCTCGGCACGGGTCACTTCCAGGAATGCGGTGCCGCGGCTCGCGGCGAGCTTTCCGATGTCGCGGAGTCGGTCATCGCGTTCGGCGCCTTCCGCGACGTACGCGGCTCGGACCGGGATCTCGGCCTGCATCGCCTCCAACACAGCATTGCGGCCTGCCACCCATTCCGGCCCTGAGCCAGGACGCCCGGTCCTTGGGGTCGATGGGCCGCCGGCCCCTTGGTGAGCGGCAACTTTCTTGGCCCGGTGGGCGACGTGGTAAGGCCGATCCTCGGCCTTGGGGGTCGGACCCTTTCCCTCCAGCCCCCGCCGCACCCGGCCTCCCGACCCGGCCGTATTCCCTTTGCCCTTACGGCGGACCGCGCCCTTGCGCTGGCTATTGCCCGGCATAGCGGACTCTCCAACGTGGACCCTGTGGGGTATCGGAGATCTCAAGTCCGAGCGCGGCCAGTGAATCACGGATGGCGTCCGCGGCGGCGAAGTCCCTGCGTTCCCGTGCTGCCTCGCGATGCTTCAGCAGCTCGGTGACCAAGCCATCCACGACCGCGGCGAGCTGTTGATCACCGTTGCGCTCCCAGGTAGCACTGGTGGCATCTAGTCCCAAGATCGCCAGCATGCCCATCACTTCAGCCAACCGAGTCGCAACAAGATCGGTCTCGCCCGCGTCCAGCGCGAAATTACCTTCCCGTACGGCATTGTGCAGCACCGCAACTGCGGTTGGCGTACCAAGATCATCATTCATAGCCGCCACAAACTCTGGCGGAACTCGCGGCGCCGTGAGCCCGACGACGTCGGCAGCGCGGCGTACGAAATTGTCGATCCGCTCGAGCGCTGATACGGATTCCGCAATTGCAGCATCGGAATACTCGATCGTTGAGCGGTAGTGGGGCTGGATCAAATACAGCCGTACCGCGCGGGCCGGGAATCTCTTGATCACCTCTGAGACCAGCGCACTGTTGTCCAGCGACTTGCTCATCTTCTCCCCGGCACTGGTTACGAGCGCGTTGTGCATCCAATACCGCGCGAAACGCTGTCCTGCGGCTCTGGACTGTGCCAGCTCGTTCTCGTGGTGGGGAAAGCGAAGATCAAGACCGCCGCCGTGGATGTCGAACTCATCGCCAAGGTACTTGCTGGCCATCGCTGAGCACTCCAGATGCCACCCTGGACGCCCTCGCCCCCAGGGCGTCGGCCAACTTGCCGTCTCGGGCTCGGTGTCCTTGTGGCCTTTCCAGAGCGCAAAGTCACGCGGATCCTTCTTGCCGCGCGGGTCGGAGTCAGCGGCTGGTTCCATGTCGTCGATGTTCTGGTGGGACAAGGAACCGTACGCCGGCCAGGACTTCACATCGAAATAGACATCGCCAGAACCGTCGGCTGCCGGATAGGCATGACCGCGTTCGATCAGCACCTTGATCATTTCGATCATCTCGGGGATGTGACCTGTGGCCCGCGGCTCGTACGTCGGTGGCAGGCAGCCGAGCGCGGCGTACGCTTCGTGCAGCTCGCGCTCGAAGCGGTAAGCATGCGCGAACCACGGAGTACCGGCCTCCGCGGACTTGATCAAGATCTTGTCATCGATGTCGGTGATATTGGCGATCACCGTGACCTGGTAGCCGCACCAGGTCAGCCAGCGGCGTAGCACATCAAAGACAACTTCTTTACGGATGTGCCCCAGGTGCGGGCCGGCCTGCACCGTGAGCCCGCAGTGGTAAATCGAAACGCGGCCGGGTACGACCGGCTCGAAGGTCCGTACCGATTGCGTGGCGGTGTCGTAGAGCCGGAACGCATCTGAGCTCGCGCCCGGATCGGCCTGTTGCGTCACGAGGCTTGTTTCTCCCTCTCTATGGCCATCAGCCGCCGCATGGCCTCAACGCCCTCGCGCAGTGCCTTGATGTCACGTTTGGACATCGTCGCAAGGTACGGCTCAAGGCTGGTACCGATCGAAGCGCGCATCAATGACAGTTGCTGGTAGCCCTTCTTGGTCAGTTTGATCATCCACGCTCGGGCATCGCGCGGGTCCGCAGTGCGGTCGACCAGGTGTGCGGCCTCCAGACGCTTGACATGGTTGGTGATCGTCGGCTGGGAACATTTCTCGGCCAGGGCAAGATCGCTGATCCTCGTTGGCCCGGCGTCGTGCAGTCGAGCGAGCAAGCGGGCAGCGGCGAGGCTGATGCCGAACCCGTTTTCCTTGGGAACCCAGCGCACCACGCGCGCGGCAGTGGTGATGAGATCCTCGCCGAGCGCGTGGAGATCTTCGTCCATTCGGAGAGGATATTAGTTTTCGGCGAGACGCGAGCGATCACCCGAAGACCCCTTGTGATCGGTCGGTATTACGCGACCGATCACCTGACAGGTCGGTCATCTTCGGATGGCGGCCACCACGAGATCGGCGAGCTCGGCGTAGGCTTCGGCGTCACTCAGCTCCGTCGTGGCTGCGATCTCGCCACTGGTGATCCGTCGCATCGTCGCCGTCACTACCTCACCCACGAATGCGGCATGGACGCGCCGGAATGCGCCGGCCCGAGTGCCTTCGTCGATCAGTTCACGTACTCGCTGCGCCGCGGCCAGCGTGTTCTGTTCATAGATTTCGGCCGCCGGACGGAAGTGCGCGATGTCATCTCGGAACGCCCGACTGGCCGGGCGCAGCGCCTCGGCAACGGCCTCGAGATACCGAGTGACGCGCTTGGCGGGCGCCCGAGTGTGCACAATCGCCGCTTCCACTTGTTCGGTCGCCCGCTTGAAGAAGTGCCGCACAGCGAGCACGGCCAACTGTTCTTTGCTGGAAGCAATGGCATACAGCGTGCGCTTGGAGCAGTTCAGTTGAGCCGCGAACTGATCCATTGTCAGGTGGCTGAATCCCTGTGCTAGCACAAGATCGACGAGCGCATCTCGCAGATGGGTCTGCCGACGGGTCAGTCTGCGTTCCAGCAAGGCGGCTACCATGGTGGTACTAAGGTACTCTCTACAGTACCGGTGTGAGGACCAACGATCCCAACCGGACAAGGAGCGAGATGGCCGCCGAGCGCCTATTGCCAACCGAAGAGGGCGCCGAGTTGGTGTCGCTGGTGAGGGAGATCGCGCAAGCTGAGTTGGCGCCGCGCGCCGCCGCAGCCGAGGCGGCGGAACGGTTCCCTCGCGATGCTTTTGCCATGCTGGGCGAGGTGGGACTTCTGGGTCTGCCGTACCCGGAGGAGTACGGCGGCGCGGGCCAGCCGTACGAGATCTATCTGCAGGCTCTGGAAGAGGTTGCGGCGGCGTGGATGACGGTCGGCGTGGGCGTCTCGGTACATGTCATGGCGACCTATCCGATGGCCGCGTTCGGTACAGCAGAGCAGCGTGCGACCTACCTGCCGGAGATGATCGGCGGAAAGATGCTGGGCGCGTACGCGCTCTCTGAGGCGCAGGCCGGATCCGACATCTCGGCCATGACGACCCGGGCGAAGCACGCCGATCATGGTTATGAGCTCAACGGCGCGAAAGCCTGGACTACCCACGGGTCGTACGCGGACTTCTACACCACCTTCGCGCGGACCGACGACGACCCTCGCGGAGGCGTGACCTGTTTCCATGTCCCAGGGCGTGCGCCGGGTCTGACCTTTGGTAGTCCGGAGCACAAGATGGGCCTGAACGGCTCGCCGACGACGTCGTTGTACTTCGACGCTGTCCCCATCGATGACAGTCGACGCATTGGAGATGAAGGACAGGGTGCCCGAATTGCCCTTTCAGCGTTGGATTCTGGGCGGCTGGGCATCGCGGCGTGCGCGACCGGACTGGCACAGGCCGCGCTGGATCTCGCGGTGGATTACGCCAAGCAGCGGGAGCAGTTTGGGCGTCCAATAGCGGAGTTCGAAGGGCTGCGGTTCTTGCTGGCAGAGATGGCGGCCGCGGTCGACTCGGCCCGTGCGACATACCTGATGGCGGCCCGCAAGCGAGACGCCGCGCGACCGTTCAGCCGCGATGCAGCGGTCGCCAAGATGATCGCCTCCGATGTTGCGATGAAGGTAACGACCGACGCGGTTCAGGTGTTGGGAGGTTACGGCTACACACGTGACTATCCGGCCGAGCGCTATATGCGTGAGGCGAAGGTAACTCAGATCTTCGAGGGCACCAATCAGATTCAGCGGCTCGTCATCGCTCGCCAGCTGCTGAAGTAACCGACTCCAGTAACCTCCGACTTGTCAGATTCTCAGCGGGGCTATAGCCCTCTGAGAATCTGACAAGTCGGAGGAGGGAGTGGGAATGAGGCTGCGCGAAAACGATGTCGTGCTTGTCACTGGAGGCGCGTCGGGTCTCGGGGCAGCCACTGTGCGGTCCGTTGTTGATCATGGCGCGTCGGCGGTCATCATTGATCTGCCTGGCTCAGCAGGAGCCGAGTTGGCGGGCGAGCTGGGGGAGCGGGTTGGCTTCGCCGCGGCCGATGTACGCGACGAAGATCAGGTGCAGGCAGCGATCGCGGCTACAACTCAGCTTGGCATGCTCCGAGTCGCAGTCAACTGTGCGGGAGTGGGGACTCCTGGGCGCGTGATCGGCAAGCGCGGCGTGCTGCCGCTGGAGGCTTTTCGCACCGTGATCGACATCAACTTGGTCGGTACCTTCAATGTGCTGCGCCTCGCTGCCGCGGCCATGATCGACAACGAGCCGCTCGATGGTGATCGGGGATTGGTGGTCATGACCGCCAGTGTTGCGGCCTTCGACGGACAGATCGGTCAGGCGGCGTACGCGGCAAGCAAAGGCGGCGTCGTCGGATTGACGCTGAGTGCGGCGCGGGACCTGGCAGACAAGGCAATCCGGGTGATGACCATTGCACCTGGCGTCATGGAAACCCCGATGTTGGCCGGCTTGCCAGGCGAGACGAAGTCGATCTTGGAGGCGTTGGTGCCGCATCCAGCACGGCTTGGGCGTCCCGAGGAGTACGCGATGCTCGTCTCCTCGATCATTGAAAACCCGCTGCTCAATGGAGCGGTCATCCGCCTGGACGGGGCCTTGCGGATGCCGCCGCGTTAGTTGATCGAGGCGTCTGACCAAGGCGCTCGTTCAGCCGGCGGGTCAAATGGATCCGCGAAGTAGAACCGAGCTTTGTTCACCTGCCCGTCCGCCAGCTCAACAATTCCGATGATGTTGACGGGACCTTCGCCATAGTCGACGGTGCCCTCCGCTACCCAAACCGCTGGCCCTCCCGTTATGCTCCGCCACCGAATACGCGGCGGTCCGGGCACCTCCGCATACATCCCCATGATGTTGCTTCGACCGACGAAGCGCTCACCGGACTGTGGCCGCTCATCGACGGCGTCGTCTGCAACGAGTGAGCCGACAGTGTCCAGATCCCATCGCTCCCAGGCGGCGAAGAGTTTTTCGGCGGTCTCCCGGGCCTGCTGATCGGTATCGGTCATGGCCGCCTGATCACTTTCTGGATTTTGCGCGGAGGGTGCCGATATCGAGGTACGCCGCGGCTGGCTCCTCGTCGGCCTCCGACCCGGCCGTTCCGTCCTCCCAAGGGTCGTAAGGCTTTTGGTCCTCGTCATCGGCAAAGCCCTGCGATGGATCGAATGGGTTGGCCAGCGGTAGCTCCGATTCCATTGCCGAGACGGCGACCTCCTCATCCGGCAGCCCCCGCAGCACGGTGTTCACATACGACTGCGCCGCCTCAACCATCGAAATCTCAGCCCGAGCCCGCTCGCTCACGAACCAGCGGTGCTCCAGCATTTCGTGGTACAGCTCGGCGGGCTCCAGCTTGGCCCGCAACTCCATCGGCACCGATTGCACAATTGGCTCGAACTGCTCGGTCAGCCACTCGTGCGCCACGATCGCCTCATCCGCCCCCTGCTGGTCGGTACGGGCGCGGTAGTAATCAAGATCATTAAGAAGCCGCCGAGCCTGGTTCTCCTCGGTATCCATTCCAGTGAGCCGGATCAGCCTGCGCGAGTGATGCCCGGCATCCACCACCTTGGGCTGAATACGAATCGTCGAGCCGCCGATGTCGGTCGTAATGTCCAGCTCGGCGACGTCGAAGCCGAGTGCATTCAGCCGGCGTACCCGGCTCTCGATCCGATGCATCTCGCCGGCGTTGAACTCCTCAATTCCGGTGAGCTCGTCCCAGAGCTCGCGGTACCGGTTCTCGATGGCCTCCACCAGCGCCAGCGGGTCCAGCGCCTTATCCAAAAGACCGCCGGCCTCCAGATCGCAGAACTCTCCGTACAGATTGGTTCGCGCAATGGTCAGGTCATGTTCGCGTTGACCATCGGTCAGCTGATCGTGGAGTTCGCCGGTCTCAGCGTCGACCAGGTACGCCGCGAACGCTCCAGCGTCACGGCGGAACAATGTATTGGAGAGGGATACGTCGCCCCAGAACAAGCCGATCAGATGGAGCCGCGCCAGGAGGACGACCATGGCGTCGACCAATCGGTTGACCGTGTCCTGCCGTACACCCCGGTTGAACAAGGACCGATATGGCAAGGAAAACTGCAAATGCCGGGTGATCAGAATTGGGTCGAGCGGTTCACCATCATGATCAGCACGTGCGGTAACGACCCCGAAAGCCTCCACCGACGGGGTGTCGAGGCGAGCCAGGTCACGCAGCAGGCGGTACTCGTGCATGGCGAGTTGCTCCATCACCTCCTTGAACGCATACACCTCCGAACCCACGCGGACGAAACGTACGACGTGCCGGGAGAGACCGCGGGGGAGGGCTACCAGGGTCTCCGCTGGCCAATCGGCCAGTGGCGTCGCCCAGGGCAGCGTGATCAACCGAGTGTCAGGCTGTGCCGCGAGGAACCTGGGCATGGTCCAATCCTGTCATCACTGGACTCGTGCGGCCGTGCAGACGGATTAGCGAAGCTCGAACAAACTGCCGCCTCCCGCGCAATCTGCGGGAGGCGGCAGTTTTGATCAGTCGGTGAAGACGCTTTCCGTTGCAGGAGAGATGCGGTCGCCGGTCACCTTGGAGAACACGTGTACGTGTGTCGGATCGATCAGCAGCCGAACGCTCTCGCCCCGGTGCGGCGGCGTCCGCCCCCCGTGGATCCGGCCGACGATCTGCTGAGCGGTGATCAACTCGTCCTCGGCGATACCCGACAAAGTGCCGTAGATGAACGCATCGGCGCCCAACTCCTCCACGACGCCGACATCGATCGGGATGCCCTCGCGGCTCTCGGGATCCTCGTTCAGCTCGAAATTCTCCGGACGGATTCCCAGCACGAGGTTCTTTTCGTCTGGTGCCTTGGCGAGGGTCTCGCGAGGCACCGGAACGGTGTAGTCACCCAGGTGCACGCCGTCCTGTTGCACCTCGCCGTCGATCAGGTTCATGGCGGGCGAGCCGATAAAGCCGGCTACGAAGAGGTTGCGGGGCGCGTCATACAGGGTCAGCGGGGTGTCGCATTGCTGCAAGAGGCCGTCCTTCAGCACCGCAACGCGATCGCCCATCGTCATTGCCTCGACCTGGTCGTGGGTCACATAGACGGTGGTGACCCCGAGCCGCGTCTGTAGCGCCGCAATCTGGGTGCGGGTGGAGACGCGGAGCTTGGCGTCGAGGTTGGACAGCGGCTCGTCCATCAAGAAGACCTGGGGTGAGCGGACGATGGCCCGGCCCATGGCGACGCGCTGCCGCTGGCCGCCGGAGAGAGCCTTCGGCTTGCGGTTGAGGAAGTCCTCCAAGCCCAGCAGGTGGGCAGCCTCTTGTACGCGCTGCTGGCGCTCCGTTTTGTTAACCCCAGCCATTTTCAGAGCAAAGCCCATGTTGTCGCCAACAGTCATGTGGGGGTACAGGGCGTAGTTCTGGAAGACCATGGCGATGTCGCGATCCTTGGGCGGAAGGTCGGTGACGTCGCGTTCACCGATCCAAATTGCTCCGGCATTGATCTCCTCCAAGCCAGCGAGCATGCGAAGCGAGGTCGACTTCCCGCAGCCGGATGGTCCGACCAGGACCATGAATTCGCCGTCGCCGATCTCCAGATTGAGTTTGTCGACGGAGGGGTGGTCTGCACCCGGATAGACGCGAGTCGCGTC
>Ga0126310_10000164_pt1 | contig 19621 bp, 26 predicted proteins | sample Plot60_FD_92540 | JGI IMG/M metagenome (GOLD analysis project Ga0126310, IMG submission 92540) | Serpentine soil microbial communities from UC McLaughlin Reserve, CA, USA - Plot60 | ecosystem: Environmental > Terrestrial > Soil > Grasslands | place: USA: UC McLaughlin Reserve, Lake County... | reverse complement strand
GCTCGTCCTGCGCGCGCAGCTGACCGGGCTCGACGCCGTGCGGCCGGGCGTGAGTGGACGTGAGGCCGACGCCGCGTCGCGCGCGCCGATCGCGGCCGCGGGCTACGCCGAGCGCTTCGGTCACGGGCTGGGGCACGGGGTGGGACTCGAGATCCACGAGGCGCCGCGCCTGTCGAGAACCTCTGACGCGGCGCTCGCCGCCGGTCACGTCGTCACGGTCGAGCCGGGCGTCTACCTGCCGGGCGAGCTCGGCGTGCGGATCGAGGACCTCGTGCTCGTCACCGATGACGGCTGCGAGCGGCTGAACGGGCTGCCCAAGAAGCTCATCGCCGTCGGCTGAGCAGCGGCTACGGCAAGGCGTCGCCCGACGTTGCAGGCGTCACGCCCGAGTGCAGCGGGGGCACCGGGCTGTCCGCCTGCTTCCGCAGCCCGCGCGTCTCGCGCGGCAGCAGCGCGAGCAGCACGAGCAGCGAGGCGGTCGCCCCGGCGACGCCCATGACGGTCGTCGCGCCGGCCCATTCGGCGATCACGCCGATCAGCACGAGGCCGGGCGGCAGCAGCGCGAACGAGCCCATCCAGTCGTAGGAGGCGACGCGCGAGAGCGCCTCCGGCGGGATCCGCTGCGCCAGCGCGGTCTCCCACCAGACGCCGAACAGCGAGAGCCCGACGCCGGCCGTGACCGCACATGGCAGCACCACGGGCAGCGGCGCACCGAGCGCGAACGCGAGCAGCACGAGGCCGAACGGGATCGTCAGCAGGATCCCCGCCCGCAGCGGGAAGCTGGGCCGCCAGCGCAACGCCGTGAGCGCGCCGGCGGCGGTCCCGAGGCCGAGTGCGGCAGCGACCCAGCCCCAGACGGTCGGGTCGCCGTAGCGCTCGGCGGCGACCGTCGGCCCGAGCACCACGTACGGGGCGAAGCCGAGCACGAGGTGCACGGAGAAGACGGCGATCGTCACCCACACCCACGTGCGGGAGCGGACCTCGCGCCAGCCGTCGCGCAGCTCCGAGAGCAGCGACGTGCGCTGCGGGCGCTCGCCGCGCGGGCGAGGGCGCACGAGCGCCAGCAGCCCCGCGCTCACGAGGAAGGTGGCGGCGTCGATCGCGAACGCGGCGCCGGTGCCGAGCGTGAGGACGAGCAGCGTCGCGATCGCGGGCCCGGCGAACTCGGCCGCGGTCTGCGTCAGGCCGTTGGCGGCGTTCGCTTCCTGGATCAGGTCCTCCGGGACCGTCTGCGGCACGAGTCCGCTGTAGGCGGGGCGGAAGAACGCCTCAGCGGCGCCGAAGCAGATCTCGATCGCGACGAGCTGCCAGATCTCGAGCGCGTCGGCGAAGATCAGGATCGCCAGCAGGGTGTGGAGGGCACACCGGATCAGATCGGTCGAGACCATGATGCGATGGCGGGGGAGCCGATCGGCCCACACGCCCCCGATCAGCAGGAACGTCACGAGCGCCGCCGTCTGCGCCGCGACGACGATCCCGAGGTCGATCGTCGAGCCGGTCTGCTCGATCACGAGCAGCGCAAGCGCGACGAGGACGATGCGGTCGCCCGTCGTGGAGATCGCCTGGCTGAGGAAGAGCCAGCGGAAGTCCGTTTCGCGCCAGAGCCGGGGGAGTGCGTGCACGCGCCGTGCAGGCTACGGATGTTGATCACTCAACGGAGGCACGCAGAAAGGCAGTGGTTTGTTCTTTACGGCAGAATCCCCGCGCGAGCAGGGGCGAATTACCGGCGGTCGAGCAGTTTCTCGGTGAGGTAGGCACCGCCCCGACAACCCTCCGCCGTTCTCGGCAGACTCTCCGGCATGGGCGATCAGCGAGCGATCCGCGCAGTCGTGCGCGGCGAGGTGCAGGGCGTCGGCTTCCGCGACGCGACGGTCCGGCGCGCGGGCGAGCTGGCGCTGACGGGCTGGGTGCGCAACGGCGAGGACGACGAGCTGCTCGTGCACGCCGAGGGGTCGCCCGAGCGCGTCGAGCAGCTGGAGACGTTCCTGCGCGAGGGGCCGCCCGCGGCGGCCGTCGCGGACGTCGCCGTCGAGCAGATCGGGGTGGAGGGTCACGAGCAGTTCGCGATCCGCGGCGTGCCGGCGGGTGCGTTCGTCGTGCGAAGGCACGCACGCGGCTTCGAGCTGCAGCTGGAAGTCGCCGGCGCCGTGCGCGCGTGGGCGCTGCCGAAGGGCCCGTCGATGGACCCGGCCGAGAAGCGCTTCGCGATCGAGCTCGCGACGCCCGACGGCGACGCGGACGTCTGGGACCGCGGTCTCTACGAGCAGGGCGGCCGCGTCCCGTGGCCCGAGGCGCTCGCCCGCGGCCACGCCGTCTTCGTCCTGCACGGCGAGCAATTGCAGGGCGGCTTCGCGCTCCAGCGGACCCGTCCCGGCGCGAAGCCGCAGTGGCTGCTCGTCAAGCGCAAGGACGAGCACGCGCGCTCACGTGCTTGAGCCCAGACCCCTCGCTTGGGGGCCGGGGTTGCACTCGTCAAGGTCGATGGGCGAGTGCGCGCACCATCCATCTCAGGCTTCGCGGCGCATGCAACGCTCAAGTACCGCAGCAGTCTTACCGATTACCAGATCATGGGTACGACCAACGACGCCACAGCCGCAGCTAACCGCCAGGCGCGGGATGACGGTCTTCGCCTTCTGGCGCAGCGAACCGACGCACCGTCCCGAGCTCTCGCAACCGCCATCGTGGCCGCGCTCGCCGAGCGTTTCTCAGTAGAGGAGCAGAGCTGGTTCGATCGAATCGAGGAGCGTCGGGTGCAACTGGAAGCCTCGACCGCCACGCTCGTGACGCCACGCTCGGACTGGAGCGGCAGCCCGCAGGACGAGCGGGTGACGCACGAGGCGCTCGGTGACCTGTGCCGCATGGCAAGCAAGTCGCGACGCTGGTGCGCGCTTCTGTTCCAGCTTCTCCGCGAGCTCCGCCCGGACCGCGCTCTGGAGCTCGGGACGTGCGTCGGAAACTCGGCGATGTACCAAGGCGCCGCGCTCGAGCTCAACGACAACGGCGAGCTCGTAACGCTCGAGGCATCGCGGGGACGCCTCGACGTGGCGCTGGAGAGCTTCACGCACCTCGCGCTCACGCGAGTCCATGGGCGGCACGGACGCTTCCAGGAGACGCTGATGCCGACGCTCGAGCAGCTGGGCGTCATCGATTACGCGTTTGTCGACGGCCACCATGACGAGGAGGCGACGTTGCGATATTGGGAGCAGATCGTGCCGCGCCTCGCCGATCCGGCAATCGTCGTATTCGACGACATCGCCTGGTCGCCCGGGATGGTGAGCGCTTGGGAGGCGATCACGGCCGATCCCCGGACGAAGCTCGCGGTCGACATGGAGGCCGTCGGTTTCTGCGTCGTCGGCTCGTTCCCCAAAGACGGCCTGCTGAAGATTCCCTTCGTCGGCGGCCAACTGCACGACATCGCAGCGGAGCTCACCGCGGCGACCTGATCGGAGACCCTGCCGGCCGCCGCAACGTACAGCTGGCGCGCTGCACCGCTCCCGCGCTGGGCACTGAGCAAAGCCGACGATGAGTCGACGGCCCGCGCGCGGTCAGGCTACTTCGTGCGGAGTTACGACTGCGAGCCCGGCTTCGATGCCGCGCTGGCGCATTCCGCCGTCGTTGGTGATGACGATCCCGCCAACGCGGGTCGCTACGGCGACGTACGTCGCGTCGTACGTGGTGAAGCCGTGCGAGAGGGCGAGTGCAAGCGACTGGGAGACCAGGCCGCTGACAGGGTGGAGCTGGATCGATGCGGCGGAGAGGTCTGCGATGGCAGCCATCGCGTCCTCGGCGTGCAGCTCCTCGCGCCGGACGCGCTTCCACAGCACATTGGCGACTTCCAGAATGACGAAGTCCGGAGCATGCAGCTCGTCTTTCTCGATCCGCTGCAAAGCAGCCTCCGACTGCTTCGTCGCCGGGTCCTCGACGTAGAGCGCAGCGAGCACGCTCGCGTCAAGCACATAGGCCGGCACGACTACCGTTCGCGGTCAGCGCGGATCTCGTCAGCGACTGAAACCATCGCAGGACGAACCGCGCGAGCGCGAACCTTCCTAGCCCGCTTGAGCAGCTCGCCGACGGTCAGGTCACCGCGCTCGCGCAACTTGCTCTGAAGGATCTCGATCGCCGCTGCCCCGATCGAGCGACGCGAGCCGTGCGCCTCGTCGCGCAGACGGGCGTAGAGATCGTCGGGCATGTCGCGAACGTAGAGCGTGGCGATACGACCATGCTAGCAACCTGCTAGCAGCTTGCAGGGCCGTGTCAGCTCAGTTGGGGCTGATGAGCGTGGTGCCCGGGATGTAGGTCGCGACGCGTCGAGGGTCGCGGGTGAGCAACGGCCGGCCTGTGACGGCGGCGTGGGCGCCGATAAGGAAGTCGGGGAGCACGGCTTGGCGTGCGCCGCCGGCGCGCCGGTAGTTCGCGTGCGCGTGGCCGGCGAGGAATGCGGCTTCGGTGGGGATGTCCTCCACGACGGCGATCGAGGGCAGTGCGGCTCGTAGGGTCTCGATGCGGGTGAAGCGCGGTGCGATCTCGGCCAGCACGACGGCGTTGAGGATCAGCGTGCCGCGTCGCGCGGCGTAGACGAGCTGTTCTTCGGACCACGCGAGCCAGCGCGGGTCTTCGGTGAAGACGTCGAGCAGAACGCTGCTGTCGACGATCGTGCCGGCGCGACTCACTTGCGCGTCAGCGCGAGGATCTCGTCGGTCGTCATCGCAACGTCGCCGGCGCCGCGCATGCGAGCGACTTCGCGAGCCGCGCGCGCGGGCTCCACGACCAGTCGCGCTCCGCGCTTGTCCAGCTCGAACGCAACGTCGGTGCCGGTCTGGATGCCCAGTGCTTGGCGAACATCGAGCGGGATCGTGACCTGGCCCTTCTGCGTGACGCGCATCCGGTAATACTAGCAGGTCTTACTACGACGCGCCAGGTGCGACACGGTGGGATCGTCGGTCGCCTCGGAGAGCCGCAGCCCGTAGCGGAAGGCAAAGCGACTACCATCGACGACGAGGTTCTCGCGCTGGCTCACCGCTCTCAGGCAGCGTACGGTCGACCTCTTCGTGGAGCGGATTGAGGTTAGTCGGCATGGCGGGCATGAACACGGCGTTGACGTCCAGCAGACAGAAGCTCACGGCTGAGCGGATCGCGGGCTACGGAGCCGAGCAGCGACGGCTGAAGGAGGAGGCAGCAGCCCGTCGGGCGGCCGCGGCCTTGCGTGCGGCCACCGGCGCGGAGACCGACCGCAACGTCCCGGCGAGACCTTCGCGCTCGCCCGCGGTCGCTCGCGGCGGCGTCGAGGGATGATCGACGAGAGCACGATCCGCGCGATCGTCGTTCGTCTCGCGCGTCCGGTCGCGTCGGGCGCCCACACGATCGACCGCGCCGCGATCCTCGCGGAAGGCGCCGACTGCGCCGCGATCGAGGCGTGGATCGTCCGCGAGGGCGGCGAGCCGCACGTCGACGCGGCCCCGCCGCCCGGCCGCGGCCTTCATGCAGACCGTGCCAACGCGCGCACGTCCTCAGCGAGCTTCGGACCGTCGCGCTACGTGCTTCCCGCAGGCGCGCTCGGCTGACGACTGAGCCAGAGGCGTATTCGCTGCCGGACAGGTCTCCGGCTACGCCGCAACGTAGCCGGAGTTCCATGCGTGCCCCACGTTCCGGCATGTCATCGGAGTTCCAGGGGAACGGGGCGGGAGGGTAGCTCGGCTGCCGGCGATCGTGACGAAGGGCGCATCCGAATGGCGGAAATGGCGGTGGCTTCCGCGCTGACGTATCAGGACGGTTGAAGCCTGAAGGCATCGACGTGGCTCGGTCGTACCACGCTGAAATGCCGCCCGTCGACGGTCCCGATCTCGGTGATGTCGAGGCGTTCGGCGGCGGCGATCACCGAGGCATCAACAGTGCCGAGCGGCAGGTCGTGGTATTGGGCGACGAGCTTGACCATGCGAAGCGGGTCGGCTGGATGGAGAGGCTCTAGTACGAAGGCGCCGCTGCCGAGGTCACCGAGGAAACGTGCCTCTGCCTCCCAGCCGAGTCGCGTCGCGAGTAGGTAGGCAACCTCGGTAATGACGAGGGTAGGGACGATGAGCGGCCCGGGGTGAGTCTCCAACAGTTCGAGGCAGGCGGCGTGGTGCGCGTCGTCGGCGTCGACGTACGCGTACAGCGGGCCGGCATCGACGATCAACGCGATGGTGACTCCGCGCGGATGATCTCCTCGACCCGCTCGGAGAGGTCACTTCGTCCGCTGCGACCTGCGGCGGCTGCCCCGAGTCGGCGGCGTGAGCCGCCGGCGTCGAGATGGGCCTCCAGCGCGGTGCGCGTGACCTCGGCGATGGTCGTGCCGCGGCGCTGTGCCTCGTAGCGAAGACGCGCGTCGAGATCCTCAGGGAGCTTCACGGTGGTGCGAACCATAGGGATGCCAGCATACCAGTATGCGGGAACCGCCTACCGACGAATCCCGCAAGCAGCGAAGTACGCTTCCCGCGGAATCGACTGCCGCGGCCCCATCGGGGTGGCGAGAGCTGATCATTCCAAACCACTCATTTGCAGGTAAAATACGAACCAGTCCTGTTTGTGGGGAAGATGATCATCCGGCACGAAACGTAGCATCAATGCCACACTGACCGTTGCGTACGTGCTACGGTTATCGAATGATGGATCGCCTCGACACTAGGCATCACGATCGTCGACTTCAGCGTCGTCTTCGCCAAAGCCCGGAGTTCCGCGCCGAGTTCGAGCGCCAGCAGCGCGAGATCGCAGTGATCGACGCGCTGATCAACACGCTCGACGAGCTGCGCGCAGCGCGCAGCCTCTCTAAGGCGGCGCTCGCTCGGGAGATTGGCAAGAACGAGGCGAGCATCCGCCGCCTGCTTACGGCGCCCGTGAACCCGGAGCTGCGGACGGTCGTGGCGATGGCGGATGCGCTCGATGCGGACATTCGCATCGTGCCGCGCAAGAGGTCTGCGGCAGGTCGCAAGACGCATGTGGCGTAGCGCGCCGACGCGTCCTCACGCCGTCCTACATTCCAGCGATGCCCTGGGGAGTCGTCTACTACAGAACAGCCGACGGTCGTGTCCCGGCCGACGAGTTCCTCAACCGCTGCCCCGACAAGGTGGAGGCATGATCCAGATCCGCAATGTCCTGCGCGAGTTGCACCGAGACCTCAAGCTGCGTGCCTCACGTTCTGGCATGACGCTCTCGGACTACCTGCTCGCTGAGCTGCGCTCGCTGTCGGCGCGGCCGACGATGCACGAGTGGCTTGACCGCAGCGCGACGTGGGAGCCGGTCGAGGTGAGCGAGTCGCCGGCCGAGGCGCTCGCGGCCGAGCGCAGTCCCCACGTCGCGTGATCGTCACCGACTGGTCCGGTGCGCGACGCCTCTTATGCCGCGACGTAGCCCGGAAAGCTCGACGGCTGTGGCACCGCCAGCCCTTCGGAGCGCAGCACGTCGACGTGGGCCTCGACCGCCTCGTGCATGAGTTGCTCGACCTCGTCGCGTGACGAACCGACCGCGGTGCAGCCAGGGAGATCCGGGGAGTACGCGCCCCACGAGTCCTGACCCTGCTCGTAGATCACGAGGTATTGCGTCATCGGAGTTCCTCCAGTCCGCTTGTTCGGCGGATGCTTCCCAGAGTACCGGGCGGGACGGTGGTGCTCGGCCTGCCGGCGACCGTGACGACGAAGGGCACGTCCGGATGGCGGAAATGGCGGTGGCTTCCGCGCTGACGTACGAGCACCCAGCCGCTGCGCTCCAGCACCGTGGTCGGACGGAACCGCCCGCGGCACGGGGGTTTAGAGCTGGATGACCGCCGACACGACGGCCGCCGCAGCGGGCGCCGAGTGCGTCCGTCGGGTCGCCGCGCGAGCTGAACGCACGTGTCGAAGGCGGGTGGGGAGGAGCGGGACGGCGTGCCGACAAGCGAATGCTGTCAGGGCGAAGGCCTGGGCCCGGCGGGGGGACCATCGGAGATCGAGGTCATCGCGCAGGCGCTCCGGCAGGAGGCCGACTGTGGGAAGGCGTACGAGCGCCAGCAGCGGGGCGGCGGCGCGCGGAAGGTCAAGCGGGTTGAGTGCGATGTCCGCGACGTGGCGGGCGGCCGGCGTGGGCTCCAACAAGCGCTCCACGGTCCCCTCGAAGTAGGTCGCAAATTCGTCGTAGGTGTCCGGGCAGCCGTCGATCGGAACGCCGCAGGCGTAGGCGAGGCGCTTTTGCTCCTTGTAGTAGCGCGTTACCTCGGCGGCCGGGAGCTGGCGGACATAGCGCTCGTAGGTCGTGATTGAGGTTTGGACGAGCGTCGCCCACACCCACAGCACCAGCGCTGGGTCCGTGGCGTCGTACGGTGAGCCGGCCGCCTGGCCGGCGCTGACGACGCCCTGGATGCGTGCGTGGGCGCGCTGCATGCGCTCGGCGCCGCGCTGGGCGGTCGGGGTGTCGCCGAAGATGATCTGGCCCATCGTCTCAAGCGTGTGCGTCAGTCGTCCCCAGCGATCGGTTCTGAAGCGGCTGTAGTGCTCGACCCCCGCGCCTACTAGAGGGTGTGCGACCTGGAGGATGAGGGCGCAGCCGCCGCCGAGCATCAAGGCGGCCTCGCTGCTGATCGCCCAAGTGGCTGAGCCGGGGCCGAACCACCCGGCGTCGCCTCCGCGCATAGCGGTTCCCCTTGGGTTGGAACGGGTCTGCGGCCAACAGTAGCCGGCAAGTCGGCCGCGATTGGGTGCGTTAGTCCTGAGTATTTGCGCATGAACGACGACGTGTGCTTTAGGGTGGCGGATCATGCCCGGAATATGGGCGATCGTTTGGATGGGGAGCGTGTCGACCGGGGGCCCGCTCCGTGCCGGGAGGTTGGTAGTGGGAGGAGCGGGACGTTGCCTGTGAAGCACGCTGTCCTTGGGCTGATCGCGGAGCGCCGGGGGTACGGATACGAGCTGTCTCAACGTCTCTCGGAGCGGTTGGGGCCGCGTCTGGCGGTGCCCGAGGCGACGGTCCACTCCTCCATCAAGACCTTGAAGACCGCTGGGCACATCGAGGTCGTCAGACGCTCGTTCCGCGGTGAGCAGGCAGCGATCTGGTACGAGGCGACCGAAGGCGGTCTGGAGGAGTACGAAGCGTGGCTGGACGAGCCGGTCATGCGCGAGCCGGTGCGCCGCGAGGTGTACTTGAAGTTCGCGATGATCGACGCGACCCGTGTGCCGAGACTGCTTGAGCAGTTCCAGCGCTTGGAGCTGGAGTGCTTGGCCGCGATTGCAGCACACACTCGCGCACGTCCGCTCGCCGATGAGCTGACCGACCCTGTGACGCTCCAAACCGCCGCGCGGCTCCTGAATGAGTCCGGTGCCCTCGACCACTTGAACGCCGATCTGATGTTCGTCAAGCGGACGCTGGGCGTCCTGCGCTGGGCCGAGTCTGAGGGATCAGTGCCACGGGATAAGCTTCTGGAGGCGGTGTCGTAGTCGGACTGAACGGGGTGAGATGTCGGCTCTGCTCTCGCTGATCGGCGTCACGAAGCGCTACGCGCGCGGCGTGCGGGAGGTCACGGTCCTGAGCGACGTTTCGCTTGATCTGGAGGCCGGCGACTTCGCCTGCGTTCTCGCCGGCCGCGGCGAGGGCAAGACGACGCTGCTGGAGATCGCAGCGGGGTACCGGCGTCCCGAAGAGGGCCGCGTCATGTTCGCGGGCAGGGACATCAGCACCGCGAGCGATCGGGTGCGCAGCCGACTGCATCGTTCGGAGATCGCATGCGTCTTGAATCGCTCGGTGCCGGTCGTCCACGGCGAGACGGTCTTGAAACACGTCTCGCTTCCGCTGATGGCTGGCGGCTCGGGTGTGAGGGAGAGTCAGCACGTTGCGGCGGCGATGATCGAGCGCGTGGGCGCGCGCGAGTACATCGACGCGCGGGTTAGCGATCTCGCCGACTCGGAGCGCGCGCGAGTCGCGCTCGCGCAGGCATGCGTGCGCGGGCCGCGTCTGTTGATCGCCGACGAGATGACTGACACGCTCGACCTGATCGAGCGCAGCTCGGTGCTCGCGCTGCTCCAGGGGTTCGCCCGCGAGGGCGTCGGGATTCTCATCACGGCCGCCGACGCGCATGGGGCAGTCGGCTGCAGCCGACTCCTCTCGCTCAGTGGAACCGGGCTGGTGGAGGCGCCGGTCGCGAGGTCTGAGGCCGAGCGTCCGCCCGAGGATCCCGGACAGCTTCTCCCGTTCACGCGCGATCGGCGGGGCGGAGGCGGCGAGTAGTGCTTGAGCTGAGAGAGGTCGTCAAGCACTACCGAACCGGCAACGAGGTCGTGCCGGCCGTCGACGGCGTCTCGCTGACGATCGAGCCGGGTGAGGTCATGGCCGTCTATGGACCGAGCGGCTCGGGGAAGACCACGCTGCTTCTTCTGGCGGCAGGCATGACCGCGCCGGACTCTGGCGAGGTGCTGTTCAAGGGCAGCCCGGTCGGTGACCTGAGTGCCCGCGATGGGACGCGGTTCCGGCGCTCGGAGCTGGGGTTCGTGTTGCAGCAGTTCCATCTGGTGCCGTGCATGCCGGCGATCGACAACGCGGCGTTGAAGCTCGTCGCCGAGGGCATGAGTCGCAGAGCTGCGCGCAAGCGAGCGGCACCCTGGCTGGAGCGGGTCGGACTCGCTGAGCGGCGCGACCATCCGCCGGAGAAGCTCTCCACGGGCGAGCGTCAGCGCGTCGCGATTGCGCGCGCGCTCGCCAACAACCCCGGCTTGATCCTTGCGGACGAGCCGACCGGGAATCTCGACACAAGCCGTGCGCAGGAGATCCTTGCGATGCTGGCCGACATCAGTCACCGCGAGGGCGTGGCCGTCGTCGTCGTGACGCACGACCCGGAGGCGGCCGGCTTCGCGGATCGTGTCCATACGCTGCGCGACGGAAAGCTGCTCGACGCACCGCCGGGCACGACCGGCGTTCAAGCGGTCAGCGCAATCGGCGACGCGCGTTGAGGGCGAGCTATATGAAGCTGACGATCCCGCCCTGGCTGTACTGGTTGTGGCTGCGCAAGTGGCCGACACAGGAGGCGTTGGCCGGCGTCGGGATCGCGACTGGCGTGGCGTTGCTGTTCGCGGTGCAGGTCGCGAACACGAGCGTCATCGGCTCGGTGCAGCAGCTCGTAGACGGCATCGCCGGCAGCTCGAAGTACAGCCTGGTCGCTCGCGATCAGCGGGGCTTCGGTCAGGGCGTGGTGAGACAGGTGCAGGCGCAACCGGACGTGCGGGCCGCGGCGCCGCTGCTGATGGCGCGCGCGTCGATCGCGACTTCGCACGCGCACACGACGGTCGAGTTGGTCGGCGTGACGCTGGACTTCGCCACGCTGAGCGGGAGACTCGTGCGCAGCTTCAACGGGCTCTACGGCGTGCGGCTGGTGAACTCGCTGTTGCTGCCCGAAGCTGTCGCGACGCAGCTCGGCGTTGGCGCCGGCGACGAGCTGCGGCTGAGCGTCTTCGGCAGAGAGGAGCGGGTGCGGGTCGCTGCGGTCGTCGGACGCCGACAGGTCGGTTCGCTCGCCGACAGCCCGGTCGTCGTCGGCCCGATGTCCTTCGTGCAGGCGCTCACCGGCATGGAGGGGAAGGTGACGCACATCCTCGTGGCGCCTCGCGCGGGGCGTGACCAGGCCGCGCAGGAGGAGCTGACCAGGGTGGCCGCCGATCGTCTTGACGTGGTGCCAAGCGACAACGACGCGCGCCTGGTCACGCAAGCGGCGGGGCCGGTCGAGCAGTCGACCGGCATGTTCGCGTTGATCTCGATGGTGGTCGGGGTCCTGTTTGCGACCAACGCGATGTTGCTCACAGTGCCGGAGCGGCGGCGCTTCGTCTCGGAGCTGCGGATGCAGGGATTCAGTCGCGTGCAGATGGTGGCGATCTTGCTGTTCGCGGCGCTCACGCTCGGCACGATCGCCTCTCTCGTCGGGCTCGCCCTCGGCGATCAGCTCTCACGCCGCGTCTTTCACGCGGTACCCGGCTATCTGTCGTTCGCGTTCCCGGTCGGGCATGTCCGGATCGTCAGCTTTAGAGACGTGGTGATCGCGTTCGCGGGCGGCATCGTGGCGACGCTCGCCGCGACGGTCCGGCCCCTCGCGGATGTGGTTCCGCGGACGCCGAGCGATGCCGCGTATCGCACGAGCGAGGAGCCGGATGAGGGCGTGCCGGCGCGTTGGCGGTTCTGGATGCTTGCGGCGGCGGCCGCACTGGTTGCCTATGCCGGCGCTGTGTTGGTCGTGAAGCCGAGTTGGACGAACACGGGCATCATCGCGCTCGGCTTGGCGATGGTGTTGGTGCTTCCGAGCGTGTTGACCGGCACTTTGCAGCTCGCCGACCGCCTCTCGTTGAGGGCGCGGGGCGGCCTGCTCGCCATCGCCGTCTCTGAGCTGCGAGCCGGGACGACGCGCGCAATCGCGCTCGCGGCGACCGGCGCGCTCGCGGTGTTCGGCAGCGTCTCGATCGAGGGCGCCCACCGTGACCTTCTGCGTGGCCTCGACGCCAACCAGGCGGCCTACGTCGGGACGGCCGACGTGTGGGTCAGCGCAGGCGGCGATGAGAACAGCCTGACGACCACGCCGTTCGCCGTGCCAGGACCGCTGCGCGTACTTGCGAGAAGCGGCACCGTCACCGCTGCGCGGGACTACCGGGGAGGCTTCCTTGACCTCGACGGACGGCGCGTGTGGCTGGTCGCGCGCGATCCATCGGAGCGCGAGCCGATCCCCGCCGGCCAGCTCGTGAAGGGCAACCTTGCCGACGCGAACGCCCAGCTGCGCGCCGGGGGCGCGGCCGTCGCGTCGGTCGGTCTTGCCAAGCACCTGGGCGTGGAGGTCGGCGACGAGCTGCGCCTCCCGACGCCCTCCGGCACGATGCCGGTACGGCTCGTCGCGACGACGACGAACCTCGGATGGTCGCCGGGGACGATCCTGCTCGACGGGGCCGACTACCGCCGATGGTGGCGCACGCCGGACGTGTCGGCGGTTGAGATCGACCTGAATCCCGGTACGCCTGCGACAGCCGCGCGCGAGCTGGTGCGCTCCGCGCTCGGGCCGGGCTCGGCATTGACGGTCGAGACAGCCGCGCAGCGGCTCGACCGTCTCAAGCGGCTCTCGCGTGACGGCCTCGATCGCCTGAGTCAGATTTCGAGCCTGATGTTGTTCGCCGCCGCGATCTCGATGGCGGCGGCGATGAGCGCGGCCGTGTGGCAGCAGCGGCGCCGGCTCGCTGTCCTGCGCATGCAAGGCTTCGAGACGGGCCAGGTGTGGCGCGTCCTGATGATGCAAAGCGCGCTGGTGCTGGCGGTCGGCGCGCTCCTGGGCGCCGTGTTTGGGCTCGCCGGACAGGTACTCGCGACGCGCTGGACGGGCCTCACCACCGGCTTCCCAACCATCTTCTCGCCTGCGCTCCTGCTCGCGGGGCTGACGCTCGCGGGCGTCGCGGTGATCGCGCTGGTGATCGCGTCACTGCCGGGCTACGCCGCCTCGCGCGTCTCGCCCACGGTCAGCTTCCAGAACCAGTAGTCGGATCACGAATCCGGCGCGCGCGGCGGCTCGTGCAGATCGGGCATGGCGCCGACGCGCCGGAGTCTTGGCGCGGCGATCTCACCTGCGTAGCTCTGGGCCAGCTGGGTGGCGTACGCGATCCGGCGGGTAGTCGTAGTAGCGAGCGCGTAGGCGAGCTGGGTCACCGTGAGGAGCGTCGGTGCCGCCACCTGACCGCGCTCGAGCGTCCCGATTCGGGAGCGGGAGACGCGGACGCGGGCGGCAAGCTCGGCCGTCGACCAGTTGAGCCGGTAGCGCTCGTCGCGGAGCGTCGCGCCGAACGCGCGCGGCCCGGCAAGGCGGACGTGCGGATGGTCGTCAGGAGGTCGACGCTCGCGCGGCCACGGCAGCGGATCGCCGAGCGGGAGCGCGAAACTCGCGACGAACAGGGACACGCTCACCTCGCATCCGTCCGCAAGCAACGCGACCGTCAACAGCGTGGGGTCCAGCACTCTCGCGCTCTCCAATGCCGACACGTAGGCGGTGGTGCTTTCGACGCGCGCGGCAAGCTGCTCCGGAGAAAGCTCGCGATCGGCACGCACACGGCGCAGCATGGCCGCCAATGCGCGCACCCCGCCGATCGACTGCGCGAGGTCCTCCAGCCCGTCGCTCACGCGCCGTGATCGGCCTCGACGAGCCGCAGGTGCGCAGCGGCAGGCGGGCGCGGCCGGGTGAACGCTCGCTGATGCTCGACGTCGGCGATGGCGGCGGCATTCGACGCGAGGTCGGGCGAGATCCGCCCGAGAATCGCGTCGACCCCCACTGTCGCTCGCTCGCACTCGATCATCAGGAGGGCCAGATCGCCGTCCGTAACCGACGCGAACTCAGCCCGTCGCCGCGAGAGACGCGCGAGCGCGAGCCGACCTTGCAGGACGCCGACGTAGGCGTCCAGCGTCCGCAGGCTGGCTTCAGCGTCGCGCATTGCGGCGCGCGAAGGACGGAGACGACGACGGAGAGACATGGCGTTTGGCGAAGCGAGAAGGAGCGCGACCGCACGTAGCTGTTGCCGCTAACGCCCTGCGAGCCGCACTCCTCTCTGATGGGAAGGGGATCGGTCCCACAGGGGGACTGAAGGACCGATCCCGCAGGAACGTAGATCCCGGCTGCGGCTCTGCCTATGCCTCGCCGCGACTACTTGGCTGCGCCTTGGCCGATCAGCCAACTACCAGGCGCAGGGCATAGGCAGACGCGACGCACCGCCCTACGGTGTGTCTCCGGCGGGGCTCCGTTCCCCCACGCAGCCCCGCCAAGCGGGCAAACGACGGGGAGGGGACGCAGCGGCTAGCCCTGCGGGTCGTTCCCCTCCCCGTCGCCCGTCGGAGTCCTCACGTGCTCGGCGCGGTTACCGGATGGGGGTGAGAGGACGGTCGGGGAGCCCTGCGCGTCGCGGCGTCCGCCGACGCGCGAAATCCGCGTGTACCCAGCGACCGATCGACCCATAGACTTACGCTGCGAATCCGTCATCCCGAGGAACACACGAACCTCCGATATGCCTATTTCTACGAACCAATTCAAGAACGGCAACCACATCGACGTCGAGGGGACGATCTTCAAGATCGTCGAGTTCCAGCACGTCAAGCCGGGCAAGGGCGGGGCGTTCGTGCGCACGAAGCTGCGGCGTGCCAGCGACGGGAACGTCATCGACCGCACGTTCCGCGCAGGCGAGAAGTTCCGCTCGGTCCGCACCGAGGTCCGCAAGATGCAGTTCCTCTACTCGGACGGCACCGACGCGCACTTCATGGACTCGGAGTCGTTCGAGCAGATCGCGATCCCGGAGGGGACGCTCGCCGACGCGCTCAAGTGGACCCGTCCGAACGACGAGGTCGAGCTGCTCTCGATCGACGGCCAGCCGGCCGACCTCCAGCTGCCGAGCGCGGTCGACCTCGAAGTCACGCAGACGGAGCCCGGCCTGCGCGGCGACACCGCCTCCGGAGGCGGCACGAAGCCGGCCACGCTGGAGACCGGCGCGCAGGTCAACGTCCCGTTGTTCGTGAACATCGGCGACAAGGTCCGGGTCGACACCCGCTCCGGCGACTACGTCTCGCGCGCGTAGCGCACCGTGGCCCGTCGCAGCGACCAGCGCCGCAGAGCCGTGTTCGCGCTCTACCAGCACGACCTCACCGGGCGCCCGCTCGACGAGACGCTTCCGCGCGAGGCCGCTGCCTTCACGCGCGCGCTCGCCCAAGCCGCGCTCGAGTGCCAGCCCGAGCTGGACGCGCTGATCGCCCGCCACGCCGAGGGCTGGGCGCTGGAGCGGATCGCGCCGCTGGAGCGCTCGCTGCTGCGCGTCGCGCTGCTGGAGATGCTCCATCCCGACGCGGTCCCCGGTCAGCAGCCGATCCCCGCGGAGGGTGCGATCGACGAGGCGGTCGAGACGGCGAAGGCGTACTGCGGCGCCGAGGCGCCCGGCTTCGTCAACGGGATCCTCGCCGCCGTCCTGCGCGAGCGGCAGGCGGCGGAGGCGACCGCGGGCGGGGAGGCGTCGGCATGAGCGGCATCGACCCCCTCCGGCAGCTGACCGAGCAGCTCGAGCAGACCGCCGCGCAGCTGCGCGACGGCGAGCTGGAGCCCCGCGAGGCGGCGCGTCTGGTCGAGGAGTGCGCGCGCCTCGCCGGCGAGGCGGCGGGCGAGCTCGAACGCCGCGTGCGCGGCGCGTCCGACGACGCGCGATGAGCGCATACCCGGACGACCTGCGCCAGCGGGTCGAGGAATACCTGTCCGCGCTGCGCTTCGTCGACGCCGAGGCCGAGGACGTCGCCGGCCTGGAGGAGGCGATGCGCTATTCGCTGCTCGCCGGCGGCAAGCGAATCCGGCCCGTGCTCGCGCTCGCTACGGCGCGTGCCGCCGGGGCGGATCCGGCAAGCGTGCTGCCGCTTGCCGCCGCGCTCGAGCTGATCCACACCTACTCGCTGATCCACGACGACCTGCCCGCGATGGACGACGACGACCTGCGCCGCGGCCGCCCGACGTGCCACCGGGCGTTCGGCGAGAACGTCGCGATCCTCGCCGGCGACGGCCTCTACGCGGAAGCGTTCTGCCACGTCCTGACGCGCCAGCAGGGCGATCCGGCCGCGATCCTCGCCGCGATCGGCGAGCTGGCCGCCGCGACCGGCGTCAACGGCATGGTCGGCGGGCAGTATCTGGACGTGACCGCACGTGCGCCCGCCGGAGCCGCGGGCCTCCGCACGATCCACGCGCTCAAGACCGGGAGGCTGATCGCCGCCTCGGTCCTCTGCCCACTGCGTCTCGTGCTGGTCGGCCAACCTGCGAGAATCGAGCTGTTCCGCGGTTTCGCAAGCGAGCTTGGCGTCTTGTTCCAGATCGTCGACGACATACTCGACGTCACCGGCAGCGACGAGCGGCTCGGCAAGCCGCAGGGCAGCGACGAACGGCTCGGGAAGCGCACATACGTGAGCGAGTTCGGCCTGGAGCGCGCTCACGAGCTGGCCGCCGAGTCGCACCGCAACGCGAGCGCGGCGCTCGCGCGGGCGGCACCCAACGGAGCGACCGAGCTCGAGCAGATCGCAGACTTCATCGCCACGCGCACCTCATGACCGACGACCCCGCCAAGATTCTTCCCAGCATCGAGCGCCCGCAGGACCTCCACGGGCTCTCGGACGAGCAGCTGACGCAGCTCGCCCACGAGGTCCGCGAGCACATCATCGACACGGTCGGGGAGATCGGCGGGCACTTCGGCGCGAACCTCGGCGCCTGCGAGCTGGCGGTCGCCCTGCACTCGCTGCTCGACTCGCCGACCGACAAGATCCTGTGGGACGTCGGCCACCAGGCCTACCCGCACAAGGTGCTGACCGGACGCCGCGACCGGCTGCCGACGATCCGCAAGTACCAGGGGCTCACGCCGTTCTGCTCGATCGAGGAGTCCGAGCACGACGTCATGGGCGCCGGCCATGCTTCCACCTCGATCGGCTACGCGGTCGGGCTCAAGGAGGCGATGCGGCACGGCAACGGCGTCGACGGCAAGGTCGTCGCCGTGATCGGCGACGGTGCGATGACCGGCGGCGTCGCATTCGAGGCGGTCCACCAGGCGGGCGGGCTCGGTACGCCGATCGTCGTCGTGCTCAACGACAACGGCATGTCGATCGCGCCGAACGTGGGCGCTCTGTCGCGCTACTTCAACCGCCTCCGCCTGAACCCGAAGTGGTGGCATGCGCGCGAGGGCGTCGAGGGCGGCCTCACGAAGCTGCCCGGCGGGATCGGCGCGCGCTTCGAGCGGCTCGGCCCGCAGCTGAAGGAGTCGATCAAGGCGTTCTGGGCGCCGGGCCTCTTCTGGGAGGAGCTCGACTGGGCCTACATGGGCGTGATCGACGGCCACGACGTCCCGCACCTGCGCGAAGCGCTGCGCGAGGCGCTCGAGGCCGACCGGCCCGTCGTCGTGCACATCGCGACGGTCAAGGGCAAGGGCTTCGCGCCGGCCGAGGAAGGCGGCCTGGAGGGAATGGAGAAGTGGCACGCCGCGAAGCCGAAGTCGATCGCGAACGGCGCGATCGCGCCCGTGGCGAAGCCGGTTCCGGGCAGCCGGCCGGCCGCGCCGAAGCCGCCGCAGTACACGCAGGTCTTCGGCGAGGCGCTCGTGCGCGAGTGCGAGCGCGACGAGCGGATCGTCGGGATCACCGCCGCGATGAACACCGGCACCGGCCTCGACATCCTTCAGAAGGCGCTCCCGAGCCGTTACTTCGACATCGGCATCGCCGAGCAGCAGGCGCTGCTGTTCGCGAGCGGGCTTGCGCTCCAGGGCGCCAAGCCGGTCGCCGCGATCTACTCGACGTTCCTGCAGCGCGCGTTCGACCAGATCGTCCACGACGTCTGCCTGCAGAGACTGAACGTCGTGCTGGCGATGGACCGCGCCGGCCTCGTCGGCGACGACGGCCCGACGCATCACGGCGCGTTCGACATCGCCTACCTGCGGCCGCTGCCGAACATCGTGCTGATGGCGCCGCGCGACGAGGCGATGCTCGTGCACATGCTGCGCACGGCGCTCACGCACGACGGGCCGATCGCGCTGCGCTACCCGCGCGGCGAGGCGGTCGGCGTCCCGCTGCCGGATGCGCCGGTCTCGCTGCCGATCGGCAGCGGCGAGATCCTGCGCGCAGGGGAGGGCGGCAAGGTCGCGCTGCTCGGCTACGGCAGCGGCGTCGGCAAGGCGCTGGAGGCGGCCGAGCTGCTGCGCGGGCACGGGATCGAGGCGACCGTCGCCGACGCGCGCTTCTGCAAGCCGCTCGACGCCGGGCTCGTCGCCCAGCTGATGGCGGAGCACGAGCTGCTCGTGACGGTCGAGGAGGGTGTCCTCGCCGGCGGCTTCGGCTCGGCCGTGTGGGAGACGCTCTCGGACGCTGGCCTGCCGTCGCGGATCCTGCGCGTCGGGCTGCCCGACCGCTACGTGACGCACGGCTCGCCCGCGCTGCTGCACGAGGAGGTCGGCTTCACCGGCAGGCAGATCGCCGACCGCATCCTCGCGGCGGTCGGCGCCGAGCAGCGAATCGCCGCGGCGCCGTAAGCGGCGAGACGCTCCTTACCGGATCCGGTAGTCCGCGTTGCGGATCAGCTCGATCGCGTAGTCGAGCCAGAAGTGGCCGGCCGGCGGCGGATTCGGCGTCTTCGAGCACGCGCCGGCCGAACGGCCCGGGTTGCCGATCCAGAAGAGCCCGTCGAGGTTGCGGTAGCGCGGCGGCACGACGGCGGTCGGCTTCGGCCCGAGCCCGCGTCCCGGCGCGTTGCAGCGGAACGAGTTGCCGAAGCGCACACGGCTCTTGGGGATCAGCGGCCCGCGACCGTTCGCGGCCGTGTTGATCACATAGTGCGGTTTGCCGCCGAGCCGGCGCACGAGCTCGCGGCCGTAGCGGATCTCTCTGCGCGTCCAGTTCTGGTGCGTCGAGTTCGTGAAGAAGCCCTGGATGCGGCCGACGCCCACGCGGCGCAGCAGACGCGAGATGTAGCGCACGTTGTGCGCGTCGCCCGCGCCGGCGTCGACGTAGACGACCGCGCGGGGCAGCGCGGCGAGCGAGCCGATCGCCGTGCGGACCTCGTCGACGCGGCGTCGCAGGCCCGCGCGCGAGAGGCATCTCGTCGTGATCAGCGCGTCGATCT
>Ga0126310_10000163_pt1 | contig 19635 bp, 24 predicted proteins | sample Plot60_FD_92540 | JGI IMG/M metagenome (GOLD analysis project Ga0126310, IMG submission 92540) | Serpentine soil microbial communities from UC McLaughlin Reserve, CA, USA - Plot60 | ecosystem: Environmental > Terrestrial > Soil > Grasslands | place: USA: UC McLaughlin Reserve, Lake County... | reverse complement strand
GAAGTGTAAAGCAGCTTGATTGGGTATACTGCTGTGAAACCTCTGTATTTTGTAGAGACTATTGGGACATCGACATGTATACCTTCGATATACACGAGCACAAGTATGACTCCGATTGTTAGTGCTAAAGTAAAGAGGCTTGGAAGCTGACCTGTGCGGAAGATGGCATCTGCAGCATGGCCTTCGTAAGCGGCATGTATTGTAAACGGAAATATTCCCACAGGACCATCATCTGCTGGGACTACGCTGAACGTGTTCCAGAGTATCGACTGGGCGATGCCTGCCATGATGAACAGACTTAGGCCCGAGCCGATACCCCATCCCTTCTGTACCATCTCATCCATTAGCATGACGATTACACTGGCACCTATGAGCTGGGCAATTACTACATAGATGGCATAGGGAGCATTATCTGCAGTAAGTGGTCCATAGACGCTAGCTCCGTACAGCCCACCTTCTGCTACAATTACTATTATAGTGACTATCTTTGTCGCCGAAGTAAAAAGAGACCTATCGTCTGGGTCCTTGAAGTTCAACTTGATCAAACCAGAGCCTTTTAACAACTGCATGAGCAATCCTGCTGTGACTATGGGTCCAATTCCAAGCTCCATAAGTGTTCCTTGTTGAGCAGCAAAGATGACACGTGCAAATGCAAGAAAGTCAAAGCGTGGGTCGTCTGTGACACCGTATAGCGGGATCTGTCCCATTACCAAGTAAGCGACAAGGGCAATTCCAGTCCAGACGAACTTTTCAGTCAGCGAAATTTTCCTCTTTGGCTTTGGGATTTGAGGAACGTAAGCAGACGCGGTCTTTACGACCCGCTTAACCAGGTTCTCAGTTGTTGTCGTGCTGCTCATCTGTTATAACTCCTCCACCTGCAGCCCCAATTTTTGACCTGGCGCTCTCTGAAACCCTGGCCACCTTGACCATATAAGCCCCGCTGATAGAGCCTCCTCCAAGCAGCTTGTCATAACCTAGCGAGGTCAAATCCAGAACAACCCTGCCGCTTTCGTCAGCCTTGCCATGCTTGGCAAATACTGCATCCAAGTCTCGAATGTTAATCCACCTCTGTACGAGGTTGCGGTTAAAAGAGTTAAAAGCGTCATGACCAAAGTGGTTCGGCTCCTCGATGACTGTCCGCATCCAGAAGTGCTTGTGCTTTCCTGCACCTCCGACACCGCCCCTGCTTCCCGCCTGTCTGTGCTGGCCGACTTGGCCCCAGCCACAGTACCTGCTACCACGCTGTCTTCTGCTTTTTCTAAATCTAGTAGCCATAAATCATTATCACTCGCTCTGTGCTGTTGAAATTACATCTATCACGTTCACTTGCACCTTAATTAAGTCTTGCTGCACTAGAGCATCCTCTTGACTATCTGGACTAGTTCGCCATCGTCTCCAAGGATTCCGTCTTGCATATATTGGGTCTTGGTCTTTCTCTTGAATCCACCCTTTGGGGGGTTAAGAGCGAACCATGGTTTGATCCCTCCAAGGTTGCTCATTGCAACCTTGTTCTCTGCTATTGCGGATGCAAGGTCATCAATACTATTGTACTCCTTTGGAAGATCCGGCTTTGTGATTGGCTTGTAGCCTGCTCTTCTGCCCCGCTTTTCAAGAAGTTCTTTGACTATGCTGGCATCTGCCTTTGTCCAGGCTACCTCGTCCTTGACCTTTCTTAGCATGCCTAGGTATTCTGCGCTTTCTGGCACTATTGTTGCTCGAAAGCGCTTGTCTAGGTTGAGGCCATCAAGTGTCTTTTTGGCCTGCTGGGGGATGTTTACTGTTCCCTTGATTCTAACTACGAGATATGCCATCTAGTTTCATCATCATCCTACACTGTATGTGCTCCTGAGAGCGTTAAAAATTGCCTTTGTGGTCGAAGACATTGTATTTGTTGACCCAAAGGTTTTTGTCCATGAGTCCTTTAATCCTGCCAACTTCAATAGGTTCTTTATGTTCTCGCCAGCCACTATACCAAGGCCTCTTGGGCCGGGGATGATTTCAATTGTAACGCTGCCTCCCTTACCGCGCACTTTGAACGGCACGGAGTGGAGCTGATTGCACTTGCATTCCCAGCTACCGCAGCCAAGTTTGACAGGAATTACATTCAGGTAAGCCGCAGTTGTAGCCTTGTCGATGGCAACTCTCATTTGCGAAGCCTTGCCTTTGCCTATGCCAAACCAGCCAGTCTCATTGCCAACAGCCACAAGAGCATTGAAACGCGTCATCTCGCCGGCGTCAGTCTGCTTTTGGACAATACCCACATGAACTACTTGGCTCTTGATGTCCTGCAGAAGGTGTTTGACGATTTCTGGCTCCTGTATCCTCATGCCGTTTTCATAAATCTGATCCATTGAGTTTATCTTGCCTGCCAGCACCATGCTTCCAAGCGAAGTTCTAGGTTTCCATTCAGCCTGATGTTGTCTTGCTGACGATGACATTTGGCTCATTCCTTCTTTCTCTGGCCTCGCTTCTTTACTGCGCCGCTCTTCTTTTCCTTTGCCTTTTCTTCCTCGGCTGGTGCTTCTTTCGCTGCCTTCTTTGACATCGCCTTTTCTGCAGGCTTGCCTGAAATTCTGCTCTTTATTTCTTCAAAGTGCGAAGGATAATCTTCAGGCTTGAGGCCGTTTTTCAAAATAGCGGAGAAACGTGAATTATACTCTTCCTCATCTTCTTTCAGAGCATGGGAGTACTCTGCTATGTGATGGCCACTGATCCTGTCTTCGTCTGGAAGCGATTCTTTAGAGACAGGCATACTGACGCCAGCATCAACAATGCCCTTCATGCATGCTGCAACCCTTGAAGTAAAGTGGTTGTTGCCTATGTAGAGGACTGCAGCATTGATCTCCTTTTGTATTGCCTTCTTACCTAATAGCATGCCTGTGAGATAGCATGCTGGCAAATTGTTAAAGGCGCCCTTCCACCCGTGCTCAGCAAGTTCCCTGCTGTGAGCAGATGCGATGACAATATCGCCTGTAGGAGTCGGCCTGAGAACTTGGGCTGCGACATTTTGATCGCTTATCCTGACAGTAACAAATAGGTGCCTGCCGATCAGGATCGCCGATCTCTTGCGATAATTAGTTTTATCTTCTCTAATTCTTTTTAGCGTATGAACATAAGTCAACAGTTATCCACCATTCAACGATTAGAGAAGCAACCAATGTAAAGCACTTATAAACGTTAAAGACTCACTCGGTGATCTTGATTTGGAAGGCTTGTTTATTCTCTTTTATCTCAAAATGTGATCTGTATTTATCACGACAAAACGTGCATAACTTAGTTCATTTTCTCCTCGTCGTTCTCTTTGCAATCGATGCGGCATATGCGCCCGCTCCGATGCCATTATCAATGTTTACCACTGCCAAGCCAAGGGTACAGCTCTGGAGCATAGATGCTAATGCTCCTATGCCGTTTGCACCAAACCCATAGCCTATTGAAGTTGGCACCCCTACAACCGGTATATCTACCATCGACGCTACAACTGAGGCAAGTGCACCTTCCATTCCTGCCACGACTACGATGGCACCTATATCTTGCTTGAACATCTCTTTAAGAGCTGGAAAGAGACGATGTATTCCAGCAATGCCTACATCGTAGCTTGTTATCGCCCCACAGCTCATCGCCTTGGAAACAATCCGTGCTTCTTCTGCGACGCCAACGTCTGAAGTGCCGGCCGATATTACGCCTATTTTTGCATCAGTCATTTTGTAGGCGAACGACTTTTCAGAGGCAAGTAGTGTTGTGCTGTTCCTTCCAATTTCGACAATAAGACCCTTTCTACGGAGCGCACCTGCTACTTTTGATAGCTCGTTCTTCTTTATCCGGCTGACTACAACTTGACCGTTACGCCTAACAATCGCGGTGGCTATTCTGATGATGTCTTTGTACTCTTTGCTTTCAGAAAAAATGATCTCTGGCATTCCGCCTCTTCTTATTTCCCGTCCAACATCGAGCTTGGCAATATCGCCTATCTTTTCAATTGCGTGGATGGAGATCTCCTTCTTTACCTCCGATAGGCTAAGGCTGCCATTTGCAAATTCGTCAAGAATTGTATGCAGATCCATCCGCGTCAGCCAGCTATCAACAACAAGAAAATAAAAGGGTTTAAAGTGGAAGTGCCCTAATCGCTTCCTTCACGCTTGCAACACCCTTGCTGAAAATTTCCTGCTCAAAGCTGTCCAGCTTGAGCTCAATTATGCGCTCGACGCCACCTGCGCCAATGATAACCGGGACGCCTATACACACATCATACAATCCATATTCACCTTCAAGCAATGTTGACACTGGAATTACCAGCTTTTTGTCTCGGATGGAGGACTCCAGCATATTCGCAATTGCGTTGCCAGGTGCGTATATGGTCGCTCCCTTTAGTGCAATGACCTCTGCTGCGACCTTTCTTGTCTTTTCGAAGATCTCCATTGCCTTATCCTTTGAGATAAACTCACGAAGCGGTATGCCTCCTATAGAAGAGAACCTTGTCAGCGGCAGCATGTTTTCGCCGTGCTCACTTATCACCATAGCTTGAATCGAACTGCGTGAAATATTGGTCGCATCTCGAATAAAGCTCTTGAACCTTGATAGGTCTAGCATGCCGCCCATTCCCATAACCTTGTTCTTTTTTGCTCCAAGAGTCTTGAGCGTAAAATAAGTCATCGGATCAAGTGGGTTTGTAACTACTATTACAGTCGCATACTTTGCATAAAGGGCAATTTTGGACATGACATCCTTGACGATGCCTGCATTTATCTTGAGGAGATCCATTCTCGTCATGCCTGGCTTTCTTCCGACGCCAGCAACAAGCACTACATAGTCAGAATCGCGCACATCTTCGTAATTGTTTGAACCTCGTACTATGGTGTCAGAGCCCCTTTCTGACAGCTGGTGATTGATGTCCATTGCTTCTCCCTGAGGAAGACCCTGCACTATATCCAGCAGCAAGATGTCTCTATCAAGCTCCCTCAGCCCGCAATTAAGGGCAGCTGAGGCACCGACCTTTCCAGATCCGATTATGGTGATTGTCATAGTCGAACTTGCAAGCAGAGTATTGCTTATATAAATTGCGATTGGAGCTAGATCAACTTTAAATTAATCACCATGTCAAGTCAATAACGAATTGTCAAAGAAGAAAAGGAGGGACGACAGCTACTTTGCTGTAGATCGACGTAGAAAAAGAAAATACATGATGATTATAATACCAGTCATCATTGCAGTGGCGGCAGCTAGTATTGCAGGAGCTATTTTATACCAGCCTCCTACGGCAATGGCAATAAGTGGAATAGAATGTAATAGGTCTGAGCAGCTTAATTACCATATTCATTCAGGTTTAGACGTATTTGTTAATGGCGTACAGCAGCAAGTCCCTTCAAATATTGGGATACTTTCTTCACCCTCATGCTTATACTGGCTTCATACCCATAGTGCAAATGGCATAATACATATCGAAGCGCCTGAGACTAGAGAATTCCTGCTAGGACAGTTCATTGACGTATGGGAACAGACTCTCACTAATTCAACGGCATTCTTTGACTCCGTATCTGATATGCCGGTGACAGCATATGTGGATGGCCAGAGATTTGAAGGCGATTATAGGACAATACCGCTAGAATCGCTCAGAGAGATCGTTCTCGCGTATGGCACGCCTCCTGAAGATATTCCAGCTGAACATGACTTTGGGAGCATAACGAGATAAAAGCATAAACGTGATATAAAGCAAAAGCACAAGTTAGGTAGCTATGTCAAGAGTTGCCATCATAGATTCCGAAGTGGCAGGAATTGCCGGCGACATGCTAATGTCCAGCCTGGTGGATGCTGGTGCTAACAAGACCAAAGTCATTGAGGCAATCTTTGCTTGCCAGAACTTTGTCAAGGACAGCAGGATAATCAATGCTCATTTTGCCAAAGTGATATCACACAGCTTTGCTGCCACGCAGCTGCAAATGAAATGCAAAGATGGGGTACTCAAGCGCAAGGGCACGGAAATGTATTCTGCACTTGCAAGATGCTGCGACTCTGTGGGGCTTGAGGATAGGGCCAAGACATTTGCATTAGATTCTCTCAAAATGATAATTTCTGCTGAGGCTACCATCCATGGCCAGAATTTTGACAGCGTATATCTGCACGAAGCATCCAGCATTGATACCTTTGCAGACCTTGTTGGATGCGCAACAGCGTTGCAGGATCTCCAGCTGTTTGACGCCAAAATGTATTCTACTAAAGTGGCAGTTGGTGGCGGCCTGCTAAGGTTCTCTCATGGTACCATCTCAAATCCTGCCGGTGCAATCCTTGAAATTTTCAAGAATAAACAATTCGTCTTGGTAGGGGGGCAGGCTGAAGATGAACTGACAACTCCTACAGGGGCAGCAATGCTTGTCAATTTGGTGCACGGCAGCGTCAACTACTATCCCAGCCTTGCGCCGGAAAAAATTGGCTATGGTGCGGGCATAAAAAAGTTTGAAGGTTTTCCCAACGTGGTTCGAGTGGCAATAGGTACATCGGGAACTGTCTATGAAACCACCAAGGATACAGTCTATGTCGTGGAAACAAACATCGATGACGCGTCTGGCGAGCTAATAGGTAACCTTGTAGAGCAGCTGGCTGAAGTCGCGAAGGACGTGACAGTCATTTCAGGTATCACTAAAAAGAGCCGGCCAACCTATCTCATTAGGATTATATCTGAAAACGCGCAGCTAAACAGCGTGCTTGAGTTACTGTTCGATGAATCCGGGACGCTTGGTGCTCGAGTGCAGGAAGTAGAGCGAATTGTTCTGCCTAGGGGCATACTAACTATATCGGTTAATATTAACGGCAACATTCTCGACGTGCGCGTCAAGATTGTCAAGGATTCAGCTGGAAGAATAACAAATGTTAAACCTGAGTTTGAAGATATCAAGATGATTGCAACAGAGTGTCAAATTCCGGTCAAGAGGGCAATGGATCAGGTCCGGTCGGAAGTTATGAAAAAGCTGGGAGAAGCATAAAATGGAAACCTTCAACAAACTGGTAGAGTGGTTCGTAAAGAATGGGGGCGACAGAGCAATAGTGGCACTTTCTGGTGGAGTCGACAGTGCTGTAGTAGCATTAGCTGCAAAAAAGGCGCTTGGCAAAGGCGCTATTGCCATAACTGCTGATTATAAGACGCTGGCAGAAGAAGAACTTGCCGCGGCGTGGCGAGTCGCAAGAGAGATAGGCATTAAGCACAAAGTGATTGAATACAACGAGCTTGAAAACACATCCTTTGTAAAAAATGACACCATGCGATGCTACTATTGCAGGATAGAACTTGGACAGCACCTTGCAGAGGAAGCAAAAAGGGCAGATATACTACTCATTGTCGATGGAACAAATATCGACGATCTGACAGACTACAGGCCCGGCATTAGAGCTCTCCGTGAAAACGGGGTGCGAAGCCCAATGATAGAGCTTGGCATAGGGAAGACAGAGATACGTGAAATCGCAAAGAGTTTTGAGCTCTCTGTTTATGACAAGCCTTCCAATGCATGTCTTGCCTCCAGGATACCGACAGGGAGCGAGGTCACATACGAAAAACTACAAAGGATTGAGAATGCAGAGATAGTAGTCAAGACAATTTTTGCCGTCAGGCAGGTGCGCGTAAGAGATCACGGCGACCTTGCAAGGATTGAAGTAGGCAGAGACGAGTTGCACAAGATGTTTGATGTAGACAAGCTTGCAATCTTGGACAACAAGCTTAAGGAGCTTACATTCAAGTTCGTTTCTATTGATGTAGCAGGCTACAAGACAGGTAAGCTGGTAGTTATCGATAGGTATGACTGACGAACATTACTCCCACATTTATCTAGATACTGCGGCATCAACGCCAGTTGCAGATGAAGTGATTGAGGAAATGTTGCCATACCTAAAAGAACGGTATGGCAACCCGTCCTCTATGCATAAGTTTGGTAGAGAAACAGCTAGAGCGATAAATCTTGCAAGAAAAAGGGTTGCAGAGATGATAGGTGCATCATCCCCACGCGAGATCACGTTCACATCCGGCGGAACTGAGGCAAATAACCTTGCTCTCAAGGGCACAGCTATACATGTCCAAAGCAAAATGCCTAAGAAGAATATGATAATTACAAGTAGCATAGAACATGATGCAGTGCTTGAGCCATGCAAAGATCTAGAAGATAGAGGCTTTGCCACTATGCATCTGCCGGTGACAGGCGAGGGATTTGTTAGGCCATCTGAACTGAAAAATGTGATTTCAGATAATGTGGCACTTGTCAGCATCATGTATGCAAATAACGAGGTCGGTACAATCCAGCCAATCAAAGAGCTTGTCGAAATCACGCATCAGGCTGGCGCGCTTTTTCATACTGATGCAGTACAGGCTGCAGGAAAACTGCCCTTAAATGTCAAGAACCTTGGAGTAGACATGATGTCCCTTTCATCTCACAAGATAAATGGACCTAAAGGAGTAGGGGCGCTTTACATTAGATCCAACCTAAAAATATTGCCGATAATTCATGGAGGAGGACAAGAGTGGTATCTGCGTTCAGGTACAGAGAATGTGCCCGGCATTGTAGGTTTTGGCAAGGCCTGTGAGCTTGCTAACAAAAGGATGAGGCATTACCAAGAGCATGTGGCTGGCCTGCGCAACTATGTAGTTGAGCGCGTACTAAAGGAAATACCACGGTCGCGACTGAATGGTCTGCGTTCTGAGAGGATCGCAAATAACGCACACTTTACATTCTTTGGAGTGAATGGAGAAGATCTGATAATCAAACTTGATGAAAATGGAATTGCTGCCTCCACAGGATCTGCGTGCTCAGTTAAGAAGCAAAAACAGTCACATGTGCTAAAGGCAATGGGATTTTCATATGAAGAAATTACCGGCTCGCTTCGGCTCAGCCTTGGGATGCACAATACAAAAGATGAAGTCGACAGGGCAGTTAATGTTCTATCAAGTGTTATAAAGGAGCTTCGTGAGCTTTCGCCATTTGAGAGCAAGTATGTGGGTTAAAAAGAGTTAAAGCAGTAAAGTATTTCGCAGATTATCAGCAATTTATTCAAAAAGACTACCATGCTGCTTTGAAATATTTTTGCCAAAATAATAGTATGTTCTGGAAATAACTCTCAAGTTGTTTTCTATTTTTTTATTGTTTTATCAATAATTGACTTAATTATGCGCATAAGTTCAGTAAGAGTTTCCGTATCTTTCTTTCTCATATAGTGGTATAATTCTTCTGTGGATGCATGATATAATCTATGCCTAAATTTTGTGCCAGCTCAAGGGCTATCTGACATGATAAGCTTCTAAGAACAATCTCGCTGCCATAACGGGAGGCATCTCCTAGAAGCTCATTTAGGGGTATTCTTGAACTGAGACTCTATGCGCCTGCCTTTTGCCTCTCTGCTCTTCAACACAAAAGTCAGACCCATTGTTCTCTGTTTCATGTGTATATTTTCCACCATCTCTATAAACTGATCATTTAATTAATTGTTATCGAGAAGCACTTCTGAAAGCATGTCAGCTGTATCCTGTTCGCTTATCTTCATTTTATTTGCAATTGTAAAAAGGACATGGCATGCAGCGCAGCCGTTTGGTCTAATTGCCAAAGGATTTTCATTAACAATTCTGATCTCCCTTTCTGCTATTCGCTCTGCTTCTACTCCTCTTCTCCCGTTATTATCTAAACCTCTCATGGAGCATAGAGGAATTTCTCTACTAAAAAGACATCGATGAGCGTGGGAAGTCGTGCCTCATTGTGAAAGTCTAGTCCCCTGATTGCTATTGCTACACTATGTAGTGTAGGCTCCATGTGAAGGCGGATATATTGATTATGAAATTTTTAGAACTAATTGTTAGTAAAATTTAGTAATTGACCCCTTAGTTTGACAATACTTTATACGTTTATTAAACCCCGACCTTATGATCTAATTGCATTTTCAATGAGAAGAATTGACGATTTAGACATCAAAATCTTAAGCGAGCTTGCAAAAGACGCAAGTATATCTGTTCCAAAACTTTCTAAGAAAATCAACGTCAATTCGTCAGTAGTTTATAGCAGAATAAAGCGCTTAGTCAAAGGAGGCCTTATCAAGAAATTTACAATTATCATAAATGATGAGGCACTTGGCTTTAGCGTCAAGGCGCTCACTGGCATTAACATGGATTCCAAACTAAGAGATAATGTGCTCAATGAGCTGTTTAGAATCTCAGAAGTAAGAGAAGTGGCTGAAGTCACTGGCAGATTCGATATCTTGGTGACAATGAATGCACACTCACTTGACGAAATGCATCAATTAATTTCAGAAAAGATTGGACGCATAGAGGGAGTGCAAAAGACAGAGACATTCATTGAGATGCGCAAGACAACCCGCGAGCTTGCGTACCCGACATCGATTGCAAAGTAGAAAAAGTTTGAAGATATAAATAACTAGTAATTTCACTTTACTCTCGACGTCGAGCAATTGACAATACTTCGCCAGATAACAGTTGGCAGCAAGCTCAAGGACTATTATGAGCTTACAAAGCCCAAGATCTGGTATCTGCTGGTTTTCACGGCATTTGGAGCAGCGCTTACGGCTTCATTTCTATTTGACGTCCCTATAACTCCGTTAACTTGGATACTTTTGCTAGGTGGAGTAGCCGCTGGCTCAGCTGCTGCTGACACCCTCACTGGATACAACGACCGCGACATTGACGCAATAATGGAGCGCACCAAGAACCGGCCAATACCATTAGGGCGGATATCTCCGAGGAGCGCCCTAATCTTTGGCTTGGTATTAGCAGCAATTTCGCTCGTCTGCGCTTGGTTTATCAATATCTGGGCATTTGGTCTGATGGCCTTTGGCCTCTTTGACAACATCCTAGTTTACAGTAAATGGCTTAAGCGAAGAAGCCAGTCAAACATAATACTAGGTGGCTTTTCAGGCGGCGCTCCTGCGCTGATAGGATATATTGCTGTAACGACTCAAAACATTGAGATAGGCCTTGTGATGGCCGGACTTGTTTTCCTCTGGATTCCAACCCACATATGGAGCCTTGCATTACATGTCAAAAAGGACTATGCCAGGGCTGGCGTGCCGATGCTTCCAGTTGTGTCATCAGAAAAGTTCTCCGTCAGGGTCATTGCCGGCACTACATTGATGATGGTGGTGTTCAGTGTACTTCCCTTCTTTTTCAACCACTTTGGCATAATCTATTTAGTTACTGCAAGTGCCTTTGGTGTAGCCATGATCGCATTGTCTGCCTGGCTGCTGGTCAAGCCGAGTGAGAAAGCTTCATGGACTGTGTTCAAGTTTTCAAGCCCCTATCTGACGGCGCTTTTTATCGCCTTCATGGTCGATGCCTTTTTCAAGTAACTTTTCACATTCATACAATATTCTTGCAATGACGACATGTGCCTCAAGCGCAATGTTGCTGATAGAATATGTAGGACCCAGGGATGTTGTGACGTTTTCTGAAAAGTGACCCTTTGCAAAGCCACCTACCACTAGGCTGGAATGGTCTGCGCTTTGAGCATTTTCAGCCACTTTTTGCGCATTGCTTTGGACGCCAACAGATGATAGCCCGATGACCATATCCGGCTTGATTATGTCAACCAGATCTGCAAACGTGCCATCGGACAACTCCATTAGAATAGCCCCTTCATTGCTTTTGATTAGATTGTCTCTAAACAGGCTCACCATCAACCTTTCAAAACGAAAGTATGATTTGGGTATACGCAGATTGTCTGCAATGGCGATTATCTTGTCATTTATTGTATGAACATAAACTCTGAGCATCATATTCATAAAAAGAGGCGTCGATAGAGCTTCCATTAGCGCAAAATGGACAATATCCGGTCTGCCGCGCTTCCAGCTATCTGGCAGCCGCTTCATTGCGGCGTGGTGATAGCTCCTATCAAGCAGAATTTCTGATGATTTCTGCTGGAGCCTGCGGGAATGATTCCTTACCGCGGCGTGGCTGGCAATCTCACCTGGGATAGTTTCAAGAGCCGCCTCGGCAATGATAAGCGTTATCGTACTAGTTGGTGCAGGCTGTATACTATATTAAGGAGCGGTGCCCGCATGTTTTGTAAATATTTCTGCCCTTCTGGTATACACTAGTTTTTGCACTTCTTTTGTAGATAGTTCAAGCTCAATGTCTGCTTCACTTCTATCTTCGGAGGTGACTAAAATTTCACCCGGCCCAAATTTCACCCTGCCGATCTCTATTGGCACCGTCATATGAAGGATCTCAGCAAGAAGATCAAATATGGCAGGATATGTTGCATTATTTTGGTATATGTAGGTAGTTGTTCCGTCACTGGATAATGTATCTTTTTCAAGTGGAAGAAAAAAGGAAGCAGATGATATTGAATCAATGATCCTGATAGCCAACCGGGCAAGCTCCGTCCGATTACTTTCATTGGCATTATTTTGTTGTTGTTGTTTTAGCTGGGCATATTTTTTCGCCAGCTCCTCTAGTTCGTCAAGCTTTGCCAATAAAAGTAATGGTTTTTTAAATTAAATAACAGTTACCAAGGCTTATCAACTAGACCTATATACTTTCTTTTATAAAGCATTGAACAGGAAGAAACAGAAAGTTAAGCAAATAGCAAGAGAGCATATTGATCTACTTGTAGAATATGCCCTACATGAGAAGGATGATCATCTTGCCGCGAAACAGGCTCGCGAAGCCAAAAAGATAGCAATGCATCAACGTGTACGCCTGCCCTATGAGATAAGGCAGCTTTACTGCAAAAGGTGCAAGGCCTTTATAGTACCAGGTCGGAGCGCTCGGGTAAGAGTTGGCAGGGCAAAAACAAGGGCTGTGAGGATTACCTGCTTAAAGTGTGGCCACACCTATCGCAAAATCTTGACATGGAATAAGGATTTATAGGGGTTAAGGAAATTTCCGAACTACTATATGGCCAAGGTTTACGATGTTCCTGCTGACAAGCTGATAGCCAAACTGGCTGATCAGCTGAGGAAGGACAAAAAAATAGATCCCCCGACTTGGTCGCAATTTGTCAAGACAGGCTCGCATGTACAAAGAATTCCCCAAAATAAAGATTGGTGGTACGTCAGATGCGCTTCTCTACTTAGAAAGATTTACCTTCATGGTCCTCTCGGAGTTGCCGACTTGAAAGTTGCCTACGGCGGCAGGAAAAAGATTGGATACAACCTTGCCCACCACCAAGATTCTAGCGGTGCCATCGTTCGCAATGCCCTTCATCAACTGGAAGCATCGGGCTACATTGTCAAAGTACAGCACAAGGGCAGAATAATTTCAAGTGAAGGCATGAAAAAGATGGATAGGTTGGCTACTGAAATCCATAAAGAGCTTGTCAAGACTGTGCCGCAGCTCCAACGCTACACATAAGACTATGTCGGTCTCACAACCCTCGCAACCAAATGATGAGGAAATAAGAAGGCGTGAAGCCGAGGCTACGGCCATGCGCCAGAGGGTTTTGCAGGTGGTACTCGATCCTCAAGCGCGCCAGCGGCTGATGAATATCCGGCTTGTCAAGCCGGATCTTGCACTGACTGTTGAAAATTACCTTATCAGTGCGGCTTCTTCCGGCAGGATCAATCGCCCCCTAACTGATGATGAATTGAAGCAGTTGTTGTTGCGCATCCAGCAGCCAAAGAAAGAATTCCGGTTTGAAAGGCGCTAGAACACTCAGCGAGCCTATATACTCAACTGTTCAGGCATGAGTTAACTATTTAAAGTGTGAAACATGCTTGCTGCTCTATGAAGGCAGCAATATTTCGAGAATACAACAAGGATCCGATGAAGGTTGTCAAGATTGAAGATATCGACGTTCCTAAGATAAAGTCTAATGAGGTTTTGATAAAGGTTGAGGCGGCGGCCTACAACTATAACGATCTTTGGGCTATATGGGGTGAACCAGTCAAGACGCCACTTCCACATATTTCAGGAAGTGATGTAGGAGGAACAGTAGTTGAAGTTGGCCCTGATGTACAAAAGATCAAGGTTGGAGATAGGGTAGTTTCACATTCCAACATGAGCTGCAGAGTGTGCTATGAATGCACTTCTGGTAGGGAGTATGACTGCAATGAAAGGACTATCTGGGGATTCCAGACAGGCCCGCTCTGGGGAGGATTTGCTCAGTATACACACCTTCCAGAGGTCAATGTAGTCAAGATTGCAGACAATGTTTCGTTTACTGACGCAGCAGCAGTTTCTATGGTGGGCATGACATCGTGGCACATGTTGGTTGGCCGCGCCAAGATCAAGCCTGGCCAGCTGGTACTTATCATGGGTGGAGGTTCCGGCGTTGGCATGGTAGGCATCCAGATTGCCAAATTGTACAACTGCACAGTCATTGCCACTGCAGGCAACAAGGACAAGATGGACAAGTGCATGGAGCTTGGAGCCGACTATACAGTCAATCACCGGGAAGCCGACTGGTACAAGAAAGTGCGCGAGATAACAAAGAAGATAGGTCAACCCGGCGGTGTCGATGTAGTCTTTGAGCACATTGGCAAGTCGGTGTTTCCACAGGAAGTTGCGCTGCTCAAGATGGGCGGCACACTTGTTGCGACAGGTGCAACTACAGGATATGACTCGACTATTGACCTAAGGTTCCTGTTCTTTAAGGGAACCAACCTGCTTGGCTCTACTCAGGGCACTAAGGGAGAGCTTGAAGACGTGATGTATTGGGTTAGCAAGGGCAAAATCAAGCCAGTAATAGATACCACCTTGCCATTTAGCAACATGGTAGAAGGCCATGTAATGATGGCAAACGCCCAACAATTCGGCAAGATCATGACGACTCCACAGAAACTATAAACACTGTCTTTTCTTTTCCTTTTCTTATGTTCCGCAGCCTGATTTTTGTTCCCGGCAATAGCGTACGCTTTGTAGAAAAAGCCAAGACACTTGCAGCAGACATAATCTGCTTTGATCTAGAAGATTCAGTGCCAGACAACGAAAAGCACGCAGCACGCAGGATAATAGCAGAAACGTTGCTAGCACGACGACAGGAATACTGCGGCCATGTCTATGTGAGGACGAATTCGCCTGAGTCGGGACTAGTATCTGATGATCTTGAAGCTGTTTTGCAAAAGGGAATAGATGGTATAGTAGTGCCAAAGGTCAACGATGCTTATGAGATGCTCGAGATCAAGAAGCATATTGTCATGCTTGAAAAAGAAAGAAAGACTGATAAAATTGCATTAATGCCTTCAATCGAAACGGCAAGAGGAGTTGTAAACGCCTACTTGGTTGCAAGCGCCGACGAACGAATAAAGGCCCTTGTTTTCGGAGTCTTTGACTTTCTTTACGATATGCGGCTTGACTACGATGAGCATGACCCCGTGGGATATTCTTATGTGCGTGCAAAGATCCCAGTTGATGCAAGGGCCGCAGGTGTCCATGCAATAGATGCAATCTGGCAAAAGATCGATGACATAGATGGCCTTATCAGAGATGCGACAATGGCAAGACGCCTTGGGTATTCTGGTAAGAGCATAATCCATCCAACTCAGATAGAGCCAGTGCACAAAGTCTTCCGCCCCAGCAACAATGAAGTCGAGTGGGCAAAAAAGGTAGTTCAAGCACTCGGCCAAGCAATGAAGAAGGGGACTGGAAGAGGCGCAGTAAGACTTGAAGGCAAGATGATAGATGCCGTTCACTACAAGCAGGCAAAGGCCATTTTAGATGCAGCAGATGCATAAAATCAATCATATATGGTCATGCTCCTGCATGAGTTACATAGATCAAGTGCAAATCTTATGTATCTCTTGTTGCGGATATCCTGTGCATCATGTGTGATTGCACGGTAAAGGGATGTTAAATTAGGGTTACGTATCTGTTAGCAAGTATTGGTATGCACTGCATTATGAAGGATATAGCATTGTAGATTTTGACGTTCACTAAGTCTGCAAACACAGGCAGAATAGCTGTGATCATCCATGACAAGGAGTTCACTCACGATAATGGTTTACCTCTATATGTCAGATCAAACGTCATTGATCCTTATTTCAGAAAAGCAAATTGCGTGTAAACTCGAAGGATTTTTTTTGAGATCTCTGGGGCCGCAAGAAAATTTTATGGGTTAGACAATAAGAAACGGAGTTCCCTAGAAGTCAAATGATATACTAGTAGTTTATTCTTGAAGGATTAATACAAATAGAGTGTCTTCTTCAATTAGAATTGGCACGCAAGAGAAACAGTAAATCAACAAAGAGCAAAGGACAGAAGAAAACAAGAAGAGCGAAAAATAGCAGCAGGCAATATGCTAAACGATTAACACTTGAAGAGAAACTGGCCCAATATCTCAATGAGGCGCTATCTTTTGAAAATGCAGCAGTATCAAGGCTGCAATCAAGAATAAAAGAAATACAGTTGGAGGATGCAAGGCAGCAGCTCCAACAACATTTAGAGGTGACAAGAGAGCAGCAAAATAGGCTAAAGCAACTTATCACAAATCTCGGAGCAAGACCGACCAACGATTCTGGACAATTACCTATTCTCGTACCTCCAAGAACTCTTGCCAATACATTAAAAAAATCAATGACTTCTGCGGAAAAGCAAATAAAGTCAGCAAAGGAAGACCTAGTAATAGAGAATGCAGAAGTTACAATGTATGACACATTGCTTCAAGTGGCACAATTAATGAATGCCGGAGATACTGTGCCTGTATTAACTCAAAACTTAGCAGAGGAAAGGGCTATGGCTGACTGGATAAGGGCCAATACGCCTGCTATGATAACGCAACTCTATCCAGAAATACAGTCTTCTATTGTTCTACCCGAGGGAGAAGAAGGACGAGAGGTGGTCACAGAAGGAGCTGTAACAGGTGGTCTCTCTGCAACAGAAGAAAATAAGAGTATTGGCGCTACTGCAACTGAGGCTTAAATCTACATTTCATTAGCCCCTCTCTTATTACAGCAACACAATATACTTTACACAAAATTAGCAATTTCATATATTTTCTGTAAAATTAGAGTCTGCTACAGAATCATGGACCTAACACCGATCAGGAGGAAGGACTTTAATGTGGTCGGTCCGAAGCAAGAATAACTTTCTTAATTGCTATAATTCCGATGTAGTACGGAATATTGTACAGTGCAGCAAGAGCTGCAACTTGCGAGCCAAAGAACTGAAATGCAAACACTGTGACAAGCACATTGTTGACATAGCTCGTAGCGATGAGACCTGCCCTTTTCTCTTGTAGGCTACCCTTTGCTCCTACATATCCTACTAGGCAGTAGGCAGCGTAGCACAGGAATGCCGTTGCCACAGTTTGGAGCAGGAACGTCTGTTCTAAATAAAAAAATCCTGCGAACTTGGCAAACATACCCCAGTTTATGAGTATAATGAAAACGAGCGATAGAGGGAACGAATTCTTGTCTGCAAATTTTGAACCTGCAGGAAAATACTTCTTGGTAAGCCAGCCAGCTGCTAGCGGCGTGAACAGTGCAATAGAAAGCAAGAACATCATGTGCAGCAAAGGTATTTCAAACTGCGAGCGAACAAATGCATAGACAATAGATGGCAGCACAAATGGGACTGCAACTGAGGTGACAATTATCATGCCTATTACAAGCGGAAGCTGGCCGCCTATGAGGTTTACAACGAATGGCGCGCCAAGGCCTGTAGAGATGCCAGAAAGGAGCAGGATTGGTAGAGCGAAAGGCTCGTAAACAACATATGCAAGAGCATACATCCCAGCCGGCAACGCAACTAGCTTGATAATTGACAGAACTGCAAGCTGTCTTGGTTTTTTAAACACTGCTACAAGGTCAGATGGGTTGAGCCTTTACAAGTTTAGAAACAATAGGGCACCAAGCCACACAAGGATATATGGCTCGATCATCCTGCCAGCTGCAGGTAACAGGACACCTGCAGACATAGACAAAGCTATGGCTGCAATTAGAACGATGTCATCATGGAGCAAGTGCTTTCAGCTGTTGTATCATTTCTTGTACGTAGTCAAATCCCTGCTGCCAAAATTCTTCTCTTGAAATGTCAATGCCTGCTTCCATCAGGAGCTCTTCTGGCTTCCTTGATCCGCCTGCAGACAATATCTTGAAATACTTGGGAACAAAAGACGAACTGCCTTCAAGCTTGTACTGCCTGTAAAGGGAAAGAACAAGCAAGTTGCCAAACGAATAAGCGTAGGTGTAAAATGGTGTGTGGTAAAAATGAGGGATGTATACTCATTCCCATTCAAAATCAGGAGATGTTGTTATAGAGGTGCCAAACTGCTCCTTGAGGTTGTCCATGTATATTTTTGCGACTGCATCAATGGTAGCGTTATTTTCGCCTATCGCTTTGTGTGCGTCAATTTCAAAAAGCGTAAAATATGCCTGACGGATTATTGTTGCATAAAGGTTGTCTATTTGCTCTGCTAGCAAAATTCTGCGCTCCTTTTTCGACATCTTTTCTGCCAGCTTTTCGTTGAGCAGCATCTCGGCAAACACTGACGCAGTTTCTGTAAGCGGGAGTGGCGCATGGAAGACCATTAATGGCATGTCTGAGGCAAGCATGCTGTGTATTGCATGGCCAAACTCGTGGGCAAGAGTCGATACATCCCTTGAAAGTCCATCAAAGTTTAGGAGCACGTATGGTGTCAGCTTAGGGATCACAGTATAGCAAAACGCACCTCCCCGCTTTGCCTTCCTTATTTCAGAATCGATATGGCGCTCCATAAACACTCGCTCGGCCAGCCTGCGGAACTGAGGGTCAAAGTGCGCAAAGCTATCTAGCACGGTCTCGACTGCTTTGCCATAGGTGAACTTTTTGCTGTCAGATGCTTTATTTGATATAGGAGCGTAAAGATGGTATCTGCGCAGTTTTTTCATTCCCAGCATCTTGGCTTTTTCTACAAAATAATCATGAAATATGGCTACGTTGGTTCTGCATGCTGTCAGTAATGCCTCAACTGTTGCATCGTCAAGGTTGTTGGCTATGTTACGTACAGAGATTGGAGATCTATATCCGCGCATCATAATTGCCTCATCACGCCATTGCATGATAATGTTCTGGTAAATCTCGCCCAGCACACTGCTGTTCCTTTTGTAGACCTGCAATAACGATTTGTAGGCAGCTTCTCTTCTATTGCCATCCGGGCTTCTGACGAACGATACCAGCTTTTCCTTGTTGTCAAATTTTTTCTCTATTGTTTTTCTTCCGTGCCGAAGCTTCATCGTAAATTCAAAGCCGCTTGTCATCTTGTCATATATCTTGGTAAGTGCCCGGATGCCAGTAACTTCAAGAGTGCTGATTATTTTTTCCTCCGGCTCGCTGAGTGAATACTTGGCGACTAGCCGCTTATGCCGGAGATGTTCCTGATACGCCTTTGGAATGGCATTTATTAACCTGTTTGCGTTTTCGTGATCGATCTGCTTTTTGAACCATAAATCAAAAAATAACATCCTGTTGCTGATTTCTGATGCCAGTTTCTCCATCTTGATGACTAATGCAGACGCCTCGTTTGAAGATGTGTCGGCGTAGTAGCTCAGGTATGCATGGCCGCTTGCAATTGACACTTTTTCGGAGATGCTTTCAAGCATGTGAATAAGGCCTTCAAACTCTTCCGGCGAAATATCGGGGTGCAGGAGCTGTCGGCTCCCTTCAAATTGCACAACCTGCTCTTCAATTGATCTCAAAAACCGGTAAAACTCTTCGCTAGAAGGATCTTTGACGAGATCACTTAT
>Ga0126310_10000162_pt1 | contig 19650 bp, 25 predicted proteins | sample Plot60_FD_92540 | JGI IMG/M metagenome (GOLD analysis project Ga0126310, IMG submission 92540) | Serpentine soil microbial communities from UC McLaughlin Reserve, CA, USA - Plot60 | ecosystem: Environmental > Terrestrial > Soil > Grasslands | place: USA: UC McLaughlin Reserve, Lake County... | reverse complement strand
CGGTCTGAAGATTCTTTGATTTTGCTAATGCCTTGCTCTGTCCAATTTATGAGTAATATATAGTGAGACAATGTAACAGGTGCGTAGACGGGCTACTATTTATGTATCATGCAATAATTATTTTGTTAAACCAGAATGAGATTCGAGCCATGAGTAAAGATCTACTAAAACACACTATTCTATTGGTCCAATTCCAGTCAAGGTTGCAGCCCGTAACTTGCAACAATCATACTTGTCGACCTTATAGACCCAGAGAAAGGTATAGAAACATGTACAGTCTCAGGATTGGTCTTTGCTTGCGATAGCATTCGTGTAGACCTTGTCATAGCACTTTGAACATACAACCCGAAATCCAGTAGTTCTGCAGCTATACAAAGGTAGGCTTCGAGGTTTATCACGTTGTTAACTTTAGTTGTTAATAGAAATGGGCAAATATTAAATATGGTGGCTAAATTGTAGTGACGGCTACCAAAAAATGGAAGCAGAAAATACATGAATCACCCGAATTGATAAACCATATTTTTATTATCAACAATTTGTACTCTGAGTTTGTCAGCATTTGCATAGTGTTCTAATATTTGCAAGTTCTACTTTTAGTGTTTTGAGGTCGTTATAGCTTTTATTATTATTTATTTCATTCATGCTTGTATGACAATAAAAACACTTTTCTTGCCCATTATTTAGACCAGCATTGAAGTGGTAACAACAGCTAAAGCGCTTTAATGATGATCATATCTGATTAATGAACCAACAGGTACTTTAATATCTTCAAAACCTTCCGGATCAAGTATCTTAGCTATTATTTCTAATCCCGTTATTGTTCTGGGACCCGGTTTGCTAAAATATGCTCCTGCGTTAACTACATATACTTCGTTACTTTGAACAGATTGCAATGATTTCCATTTATCATTAGCTTCTAGTATCTTTGCTTCTTCTACAGTTCTTTCTATATCAAAACCACATGGCATAAGAATTATTTTATCTGGATTGAAATTTGTTATCTCATCGATGTTTATACGACGTGACGGCTCTCCGGCATAACTCAGGCCATTAATACCACCTGCAATCTCTACCATTTGTGGAACCCAATGACCGGCAATAAAGAAGGGGTCAACCCATTCAAGACAGAGTACTTTTGGTTTATTGTTATTTTTCTTTTTGCCCTCTTCAACAATTCTTTGCCCACTCCTCATTCTTATACTGTCAATGCGCTTCTGCAATGACACCACTAATTTACGACCTTCTGTTACTCTATTAACTCGTTCTGCTATATCCATTATGCTTGTCAAAATATCATCTAGATCATGAGGATCAAGTACAAGGATATCTGGTCTGTAGCCCAATATAGAAAATGCACGATCGATTTCCTTTGCAAATGGAGCACATACTTCACAAATGCCTTGAGCAATGATAAGATCCGGTTTTGCTTCCCTTAATTTCTCATCGTTTATCAGATATATATCTCTGTTAGAGTGCATTAATTCTATAATTTTCTGATCTATCTCCTTACTATTGATTTTTTTAGCATCAAATGAAGCATTTATTACCTGTGGCTTTCTTTTAGCATCGTCAGGATACTTACATTCGTGTGTTACACCTACTATTTGAGATCCAGCACCAATTTCGTAAAGTATTTCTGTTGAACTAGGTAAAAATGATACTATTCTTTCAGAAGACAATGATGTGTAAGTTGTAGTCGCAGTGCTATTTTTATATCTATCATTGAACAAATGATTGTTAATAAAATATTCTATTATCTACTGGATTTAGAATATGCATCATCATCATTCATCAATCTTGTTTGTTTACATCTCTATATTCGATATGCAAAATGATAAAGCTAAGCATTCTCATTATACTGTTAAGCGTGAAAGTGGAACACCAGCTTAAAATCATGTATAAGAAATGGAACATTTGAGCTAGTCATAAAAAAAGGCATAGACACACATCAGCTACAGTTCTTACATATCAGAACTTTGTATTACTCCTAGTAAAATAAAAGATTTCATACACTAATAGTAAGAACGTGCAAAAGAAATGAATTATCTCACTACTAACACTTCAGAACAAGAAGAAGGGCTACATAATCAAACAACAAGAAAGAAGAGAATACTTGTAGTTGATGATGAGCCTGACATATGTATGGTTTACCAAATAGTGTTAGAAGATGCTGGCTTTGAATGCATCTCATATATAGATCCAGTCAAAGCACTGAAAGAATTCAGACCTGCCTATTATGATTTGATCTTACTTGATATCAGAATGCCTGTACTAAATGGATTTGAGCTTTGTAAGAAGATAATAGAACTTGATAAAACGGTACATATAATTTTTATAACAGCTTCAGAGGAGTACTATGAGCAGTTTAGAGGTCAACACTTTCCAGAACTAGGCAAAATTAACTATATCCAAAAGCCAATTGGAAATGAAGAGCTAGTACAAATAGTAAATATGATAGTGGCAAATTCAATAACTATGGACTAAATTTTGCATAAAGACTAATCATATTATAATCTGTTATCGTTACCGAAGCGATTCAATTATTGGCAAATGCACGAATGAAGGTAACATTTAAGTCTTCAAAAGAATCTCGTTCGTTAAATGTCCTAAGTAAAAGAGATAGTGACAGTTCAGAATTAATTGCGTCTATAACAATAAAAGTCAATTAACAGTTTATTATATGTACCATTAACTGCTGCTCCCTCATTATTATTTTCAAACAGCTTAAACGTGTAGTTTGTTTTGCAGCATCTATTATTATCTTCTACATGATATCTCAGTAATATATGGTATAAATGAATCCTTTGAGTTTTTCTGTCATCTTTACCATATCATTTTTTGTCTTACCATGTTCTTTGATATCATGCTCTGCAGCACTTCTTACAATATCTTCTTCAGTCTCTCCTGTAACAATATAATCACAGTCGTAGTAACACTCAACTTCGCGACATGATAGTAGTTTTGTCATAACCTATAGTATGATCCAATAACCTACTAATGTAATTTAATAAAAATGCTTTATGATTTATACAAACAAGATATTATGACCAGCCTGGCAGATAACAACGTGTTCACCTATAACCCCTAGGTACAGCTATCATAACACCTTGAACATACGAATTTCCATCCAGTAATTCTGCAGCTATACAAAGGTAAGCTTCTTAATTTGTGGGCTTTAGCATCTTCTTCTAGCAGTTCTGTAAGTTCTTGTCTTAGCGCTTTGAGGTCATTAATATTAACACTATGATAGTAGTTTTCCAACCACTTTATCCGTCTCTGCAAAATAACAACCCTATCATTATGAGGTCTAGGCAATTTTCCGACGATCGGAATATCGAGAGCACATCTCTGACACTTGACAGAGTTACCAGAGTCAGAAATTTGTAATGATTCAACGGCTTGTGATCTCTGTCGTTCCATTTGTTCTATTTCTTCTAAAGATGGTAGTTCAAATGGGTCATTCAATCTGACGTTAGTTCTTATGTATCACTGCGGCTAGCTATAATCTTTAGCGTTACTATCCATCGATCAACCAACCGACTAACTCTAGCATTCTTACTGGTGTATGTACTATCTCAAATGTACAACTATGGTGTAGTGTACAAATCAGCAGCATTGTTTACAAATCAGAAATATATTCTATAACTAGTAAAGAAACCGTTTCAGTTTAGAATAGACGAATCTAATATCATGAAAATATTGATAGCCGAAGATGACAAGGATATCGTAAGATTATACAAGAGGGCATTAGAAGAGCGAGGCCATCAAGTCACTATTACAAATAATGGCAAAGGCTGTCTTGATGTTTATCATAAGGAATTACAAGATATAACCCTAAATACAGATCTATCAAAGCACATTCAGCCATTTGACGCAGTAATATTGGATTATAAAATGCCAAAAATAAATGGCATTCAAGTTGTAAAAGAAATACTTGCAGTAAATTCACATCAGAGAATAATATTTGCTTCTGCTTATGTAAAAGAGACTTTGATAGATTCCATACAACAGCTAAATCAAATAGTAGAACTGCTTCAAAAACCGTTTGGGGAAAATGAGCTAATAGATACAATAGAAGATAAGGAAATATACACTGAATTGCAAAAACTAAATGTAAACGTAGAGGATATCAAAACGTCTGATCTTAGACATGAGCAGCTAAGAGAATTTTTGGAAATTCTAAGAGGATTAGACATGAAGAAGAACACGAACAAATAGTAATCTATGATTTGACCACCCATATCCTTTACTGGTATTCCTTCATTCCTTCGGCAGATAAAGCTAAAAATCTGGACGTCATAATATTTACAAAGGAAATTTCTGGACTTTGGGCACAAAATCTGAACAACTAGAATGGAGAAGATCCAAAGTAGTAGAGATGAAAGCAAGAGGTATGAGTCAAATAGAGATAGCACATGAGCTACAAGTTTCAAAGCAATTAATCAGTTCTGATGTGCAATACCTGCGTGGCCAAGCCAAAGAGTCCATGAAGGAATACGTTACTGAGCATTTACCAGAACAATACCAGGTATGTCTTTGCGCTTTGGACACCATACTCAAACATTCATTTGATATACTGGAGACATCGCCTGACAACAGAGAAAAGCTGCGGCTATGGAACTATTCAAGGATACACATCTTGTCAAGCTGGAATTGTTGTCCAATGCCACTACAATAGATAGCGCCTTGAATTATATCAGAAATAAGCAACAACAAAAGGGACTAGCCTTGGACTCTACTGCTAACAACAAGGATGACCAACCAGCTACAACAAGTGGTAGACAAACAGTTTTTTAGACAACATCTAATTTGTATACTGACTAGCCTTTCCGTTATGGCTGAATTTTAACACTTTTTAGAAAAAAAACTCATTTAAAAATATGGCTTGACATGGTTAGACCAAGGTTAAAATCAAAGCAGCAAAATTATGAGAAAAATGAGTTGTAAAGGCATATGTATACGTCAGAGCGTCTGCACGTTACAGAACAGGACATAAACGTTGTAAAGCTTGTGATATATTTTTGAAATGGGACGGATTACGCTGTCCTTGCTGTGGGTATAAACTAAGAACAACACAGACAAATATTAAATTGAAGGCAAAACTAAGAGAAGAAAGGAAGATAGTAGAAGCTCAAAAAATAAGAATATTTTATTATTAATACGCTGGTATTCAATAATATGAAATGTATAATAACATGAAATAGTGTTAAAAATAGTTATGAAGAAAAAAGCACTACAATCTCTGGTGGTGTCAGCTTCAATACTTTCAGCAACACTAGTTTTTGGCTTAGCATTTAATTGGCAAGGAAACTCTATGCACATAGCACGTATCGCAAAAGCACTATATGGTCAGTCCTCTGTCAAGAGCCAGACATCAGGTGCGAGAACAGCAGCATCCTCATCCTCTCCTTCTAACACAATTCAATTATCTGTAAAAGAGGAGTCAGAAGATGTATACAGATGGGCGACTAGTAGTGATGGGATGATAAATCCCACATTGAAGGTTTCGCAAAATACTGCCAATATAATAAAAATCCAAAATCCTACGGATACAAAGCATGAATTAATTATAGATACAAATCCACAATCTTCAAGTGGCGGTATAGATCCAAATAGCTCAGGTCAATTATCTTTCAAACCAACTATGACTAGTACAATTACATATCATTGTGCATACCATCCACAAACTATGAAAGGAACAATACAAGTCGTATCTGGTCCATGAAGAAGATGCATAGATAAACAGACGGACACTGTTCCATCAAATCCATTTTTTGTTGTCTTAATGGTCCTTCAGTAGTTTTGTAGTCCAGGAACTATATTTTTTGGAATGATGCATTTACAATCATTATACGCTTTTATGCCAAACCTTCGTATAATAATAATTACTTATTCATCTTATACTTAACCAAAGGTTTCGTGTAAGATCAAGATGATCTGCCATAACTATCTTTCCATTATAGTCCTCAGTATTGGCAGAGAAAGTGATATGCTCGTAGGGCCAGTTATGCTATCGTGCATCTCCTTTTGTTGCATCTAATATTAACAAGGGAACAGGATCCTGGAAAAATTGCTATAAATCAAGATAATTTGACAAATTAATTACTGCAGAGAACAGCTATAGATAATGATGGAACATTGGATAAAGAATCCACATCATACAACGATATATTTGATGCATTTAGGTTAGCGTTAAAGTTCTATCACTTCCAAGAGCGAATTGATTAAGATCCATCTATCAATCTGTAACCTGAAGTTAGATACAATCCAAAGAATTAATTTCTGAATTAACTTCTTGAATTTTTAAATATCGTCCTAGTATATTGTACTATAGAGAAAGTACTCAACTGAAGAGTGGACTACTCACTAGTCCCTCGATCCCAAAGCAGCGGGGGTGATGTGATACAACCCGCTGCTTTAACATTCGTTCGTGTGCTGGTCTTAATGGCAGATGCGTAGGCATTTGGAGGTCTAACGGGTGCAGACGTAAAATTAAATGTTCAATCCATATATTCTAAGCAGATAAAGCTAATAGGCTCTACTGGTGGCAGAAGAAAAGAATTCAGAGAAATTGTCAGATATGTCTAAAGAACTCAAAGTCAGAGTTTGGAAGAGGTTCAAACTTGAAGATGCAAAGGAAGCTTTGCAAGCGTTATTTGCAAAGGAAAGAGATGGCAGAATTTTATTAGATATCAATAGTAGCAACAACTAAGAAAGTGATTTCTCAATATAGTATACGTAAGAAACTCTAAACTAGAAGAAAATAGTTAAATCGCATGTGCTGTAAAAGTCTCTTATTATATGAAGTTAGGTCTTTATTTTGCTTATAGTAATTGGAATAAAATCTGTTGTCATATTCGAAGCAGGTATAGAAGCAGGAAAAGCACAAGAAGAAAAAGCACTAGTGTATACCTTGAAAGAAGTTTTTCTCAATTAACATGAAGGGAGCGATAGTATTTGAGCATCAATAAGGAGGCGATGAGCTTTGGTATGCCATGGGAGAAAGAGTACGGTTATGCACAAGCGGTTAAAGTGGGAGACACCATCTATGTATCAGGCCAGGTGAGCCATGACGACGGTGGCAATATTGTTGGTCAAGGCGATATGGAAGCTCAAATGCGCCAAGCATATGCCAATATACGCAAGGTGCTCTCGCAGTATGGGGCAACTATGGATAATATAGTAGATGAGATACTTTTTGTGACTGATATGAACAACGCCTTTGCAGCCGCAGTCAAATGCCGAAATGAAGTATTTTTTGGTTCTCCTGTTGTCGCAAGTACCATTGTACAAATTCAACGTCTTGCATTCCCTGAGCTTATGATAGAGATTAAGTGTGTAGCCAAGGTATAGAACTGAACGTTAATTGCATCATTAGCCCAAAGATCCTTTAAAATGCTTGCCAACGCTGATAATAATAATAATAATAATTATTTATTCATCTTATGCTTAACCAAAGGTTTGGTGTAAGATCAAGATTATCTGCCAATATTTACAACATGGAGCTATTACACACATGGATGAGATAATTCCAGCTATGAAAGCATTTAGACGGCTAAAGGAATAGCACAAGAGCTGTTCTGAGACGCCGGTCAAGACAGTGAAAGATAGAAGCACAATGACAACTTTGTATCTTATACTATTTCTTTGATTTGTACTTATGAGAGAAGCTATGAAATTTCCCCCATATGCTGAACTGGGAGGAACCTTGATCTCATCACTCATATTATACAGTTCAGGAAGAGAGTAAACAAACCCGACATGTATACAATCAGACTTCTCATCTAACAAACACTGCAATTCGCCTTCTTTTAGCAGGACTTCTGCAATCCTATCTCTCTTATTATCCTGCAGTACCACTCGTATGACTACAATACACCCAAATAGCAAAAAATGAGACGCAAAGTAAATGAATATCTTGAAATTATCGTGATGTGCATGCAGTAATTCCGTGTATGTTTTCTTCTATCCTATACAATGCAATCCGGAAGTAGTACCTTGATCATGAGACTTATAGAGGATTCAAAGAAATTTTCTCACAATTATATACTTCTCTCCTACTTGGTAGCTCTTTTCAAATTCAAGTTTAAAACCATAAGAGCCAAGGAGTTCCATAATCGGTCTATAAAGAGAGCCACTATTAAGAGTATGAACTTCTATTAAAAGAGTAATATCTTTGCTTTTAGATAATATGTCAGCAGCCCCCTTTAGTACTTCGAGTTCAGCTCCTTCTACATACATCTTGATCCAACTAACATCTTCTGGTCTTATTCCATTTTGTGTGTATAATAAATTATCTAGTGTGTAACGATTTATCTCTACGAATTTTTTTCCAATTTCCCCTACTCTTTCTAACATTATACTGTGGTGCATAGTATAACCCAAATCCTCATCTGGCAAAAAGAGTTTAACTTTGGTTTCAATAGAATATACAGCAAAATTTAAAGTGATGACGTTGGTCGATTTATTTAGTTTGATATTACGATTTAACATCTCATAATTTCCAGGATGGGCTTCAATAGCTATAACTTTGCCCTTTTCACTAACTCGTTTTGAAGCTATTATTGTATAACGGCCCATGTGTGCACCAACATCGACTACTATATCTCCTTCTTTAGGACAAAAATGTTCTATTATCTCATCTTCGTGTCTGGTTAAGATTACGAAATCTTCTTTATTAACTCTACAGTATACTTTATAACTGTATTTTGGTTCCGTTATTTTTAATAGCATTATATTAACTAATCGTAAAAGTTTAATTGACCTGTACAAAAATCCTTAAAATAGAAGATATCTAGTTCAGTACAAAAAATATTCCTTTTCTGTCTACCTAAAAGTACTCTGAATAAGACCATTAAAGCCAAATAGATAACTTTCAATACAAATAATAACAAATCATCTAATATTGTAGCGCACAACAATCAGGGCTTTTGAGAGGTTACAGAATAAACCATTTTGGATTTGGGATCTTAAAGAACATAAACAAGAAGATATCAAACAAATAGAGATTAGGGGAGTAATGGCGGTAATAGTGGAGGAAGACGTGGAAAGCCTGGAATCCGCGGTAATTCTGGTATAGGACCCAATTCAGGTTGTTGTTGCTGTTGCTGTGCTTGTGAAATAGTATTTGGTCGAGCTTGCAAATTAACTGTTAGGTCCATTATCTGCCCGTTTCTATTTACTGTAATCTTGATATTATCTCCCACACTTTTTTGTGATTCAATATAATTTATTATATCATCGATTTGTCTTGTAACATGTCCATCGACTGCAGTTATTATATCACCTATCTTAGTTGCACCACTATCGTCTTGAATTAACCCTTTAAGACCAGCTTTTTCAGCTGGACTGCCTGGTTGAATAGTGCCTACTATTACTCCTTTATAATTTGCAGGGAGTCCAACACTCCTGGCCAATTCTGGACTTATTTTCCCACCAGAAATCCCAATCCAAGGATGAATATAAGTTCCGTTTTTTATAATTATTGGTACTTCTTTAGCAATTGTATTTGATGGAATTGCAAATCCTACACCTGAGTAAGAGCCTGTACTAGAAAATATGGCAGTATTCATTCCTATAACTTCACCTTTTGTATTGAGCAAAGGACCACCAGAATTGCCAGGATTTATTGCTGTGTCTGTCTGAATCATATTTGGTACAGAAAATCCAGTATCAGGATTTGGCAATAATCTTCCTTTTGCACTTACTATACCTGTTGTAATAGTTCCACTAAGACCAAATGGGTTACCAATAGCTATCACTTGTTCTCCAGGTCTAACAGCAGAAGAATTTGCAAGAGGAAGAGGTACGACTTTCTCCTCCGAAAAGTTACCTGTAATTTGCAGTATGGTCAGATCTGAGTAAGCATCTTGTCCCACAACATTTGCAGAATATGTATTTCCATCTGTAAATGTTACATCTGCTTTCTTCACTCCACCTACAACATGATAATTAGTAACAATGTGACCCTGATTATCATATACAAATCCAGAACCTAATACTGTACTTCTTCCAGTCGAAGGTACACCATTTATGATAATGATCTGATTAGGGTTTGTCCTTGTACTTGTAATTTGTACTACGGAGTTTTCTACTTGTGCAAAGACATCAGGTAATGAACTAGCTGTAGATGAAGATTTGTTTGTTACTGGATCTGTTGATGATGATTGCTGTGTAATGAACTTTTGTTGCTGCTGCGGCTGTTGCTCATGCTGTTGTGCAAATACCGAAATTGAGAAGCCAGTTATTGATATAGCTGCTAGCAGGCCGGCAGCTGAAATAGCAGTCATTACTAATGCATCTCTTTTGTACTTCATAATTGCCAAGAATCCTTATGCGTCTCTATAGCTTATAGAACTATTATACATATAGTATATCACAGCTATTCTGTTGCTTTGATATCAATATTACATTTAGAAATTAAAACCAAGACAATCTATGAAAAGCATAAAGCTGACTTCGACATATAATCATTGGAATCAAAAAACTATGGACTTGCATTACCTCTCAAGCGTAAAAGTTGAACACGACTCTAAAACGAGCATGGTGAAATTGAACATTTGAGCTCAGATATGGAACATAGGCATTAACATTTGTTTATAATGAAGGCAATAAAAGCGAGATCGTGACAATTTTTTTTATTATTTTTTCATTTTATAATTGACAATCTCTTTTAGGCAGCTTATATGTTATTTGTTAACCATCTATAATACAGACGATATGAACAGCAAGAAATCTGGCAACAATACTACGAAGAAGAATGTTAGGAAAGTAAATAAAAAAACTTCTATGTCAAAGAGGCATAGAGATATTGGTAATCGTAGGACATCAAAAACAAGACAGCAGAGGATTAGCAAAACAAAACCTTCGAAAAGGAAGCAGCAACAAATAGTTATCAAAAGATCAAGTGGACACAAAGAAAAGTTTGATACAAATCGAATGGCACAGACAGTGGGCAGATCCGGTGTTCCATTTCTAATGGCAATAGATGTTGCAAAAAAGGTTTCAAATAAAATAAAAGATGAGGCTTCTTATGCTCAACAGCAACAAACTAAAGGAAGAAGAAGTAGTAATAAATCAAAGTCCACACGACCAAAAGAAAAGACTGTGACTGCAAGTAAAATAAGGAATTTGGTATCCAATGAACTGCGTGATAGAAACCGAAGCGATATTGCTGCATCTTATTCTGGTCAAACCCCGGAAAATACATTACCACAGGAAGATCTAAAAGACAAAGAACCAGCTATTTCAGATACTACTGCTGCAAACAGGAATAGAGTACTACATGATCAAAGTAAAAGAGGAGGAGGAATAATGACCTGACCTCTAGGAGGAATTTAATCACATAATGCATAAAGCTAACTTAATCAGTATAGTAATATAGCATTGTTGTTAGTAGTAGCAGCTCACCCAAGCGTGCGAAATGCAAGTGTTCAGAAAAACACGCATGGAGAAATGCAATAAATGAGCACAAAAATGCAAGTGGAGTGGCGTAGAGCTAAAGTCTTAGAGCTGCTCAGTAAGGGTGATAGTCAATCGGATATAGCAAAGACGTTACAGCTTGATTTACCTATTATCAGCAGAGATGTATATTTTCTAAGGCAACAGGCTAATCCAACATCAAAAGTTACATCGATGAAAGACTGCCAGAAGAGTATGAGAAATGTTTGGTTGGATTAAATGCAATTACAAAAGAAGCATGGAATACAGCACAGCAAACAGAAGATAAAAGAGAAAAGATACAGGCATTGTCATTAGCTAAAGAGTGTTATTCAATGAAGCTTGATCTAAACGAAATTTAGGTAACCTTTAGGATAAATCCCGCAGCCGTAATTACCATTCCTTGGTGCTGGAATTGCCCCCATGCTTTGTACAGGCCAGACTTTGGAAAGTTAGTCTTAAATGATATATCTGGCCCACCACGCCAATTGGCATCTACATCCTCAATAGGATGCACATGCAGAAATTCTCTGAGATCGCTACTGATAATAGCACTATGACCCCCTGCAGCCATCAGAGGCTCCAAATTAGTTATGGGGCTTCCTGAAATATCGGATATGCTAAATGCAATATCCACATCATTTTGTGCTATAATGGTATCTGGTATTTTCAATCTAATTTGATATTGACCATCCAAAGATCGCTAGGTATACTTCCCGTCATGTACCAGTGTTACTTTTCCATTGTGATCTAATCCACTTTTATGTCAATTCGTATAAACATATTTAATGCCTTTGTGTGCTACTATTTTCCATCAACACATTGCATCTATTTGGAAAGAAAGAGGTTTTGTATTGTACTAACTGTAATGCAAAGCTTAAACATAAATACAAACCCCAAGCCGAGTGGAACATCCAAGGTATATTATGTGCTGATTGCCACATGGAGAAAACTAAAGAGTTCATTTTAAAAAAACAGGAAGAAAAAAGGAGACTTGAAGAGGCTCCTAGTGAATGCGCAATTTGCAAAAAAGAGATTATCCTTGAAATTGACAAGAACAAACCAAGATGGCAGTGGAACATGGAATCGGGAAACCTGTTGTGTAAAAATTGTTACGATAGCAAAGAAGCACATTATGATAAAATGCTTAACTTATGTGCAATATGTAATAAGAAAATGGGTTTCATACGATATAATCCAAAGCCAAAGTGGGAGATCGAAGGACAGTTATGCAGAGAATGTTGGGATAAAAAAAATAAAATTAGGAGGTAAAAAATGGATTTACTAAAAAAACACGTATGTGAAATTTGTAATAGAAAATTCAGAAGAATCGAAGAGCTTATGCAACATAAACAAGTTACCCATGGAAAAGACCTACTCTATGAATGTAAAAGGTGCGGTGTTGCATTTACAGGAATGGAGCAAATACGAGATCATGCAAAGAAATTCCATTCATATAATAAAATGAAATCAGGATGAACTAATAGTAATGATCGATGGCAGTGCTATACACACCTCGTATGCAAAAAAGAAGAACCACAAATACCCAAAAGCTGAAAAAGTAGTACATGCCATATATTGATGAAGAAATGTCTGTTGTCAATAATGATTCTATCTTAAAAATAGAATATCTAGTATACAGATCAATTCAATATGTCTAATAAGTAGTGTCATTATAACACTAGTTTCAAAAAAATGGCTTATTGTACTTGTGGTTGCAGAAGTAGGTGATATACTATAATACTAGTCTTGCAATAAACAATAAAATAGCAACATATCAATACACATAAACGTAATGGTTAAAACTTGTATAAAGTGTGGAAAAACCTTCGAAGAAAACACAATCGACGATCCTGCGGCTCTAAAATATCCATCTTGTCCTGATTGTTGGAAAGAATGGACAACTTATGCAGTAATGGTCATGAATGAAATGAGGCTAGATATGTCTTTGCCAGAACATAGAAAAGCGCTTCGCAAATACGAAAGAATGTTCTTTGGGTTGGAGAAATCAGAAGGAGAGTTGCAAAAGAATCCCGATAGGAAACCAGATGACAGGTAAAGTCATTCTATTTTTAACAATTCTAATAGAGGTCGAGGAATGACGTTTAATACTTCTGTTTTGTTAGGAAAAGAGAAAATTACTTCCTGTAAACAATCACCTAATTTTTCCTTTTCCCAATCTTGAAGTGATAAAAAGATGTCTATAAGAGATTCAATATCTAAATTCTCGATAGCCAGACGATTATTTAAGATCTCCTCGCAGTAAATTCTGAATATATCCGTTATTTGTGACCCTTGAAATTCTAATAGGATTTCTAGCCATGTCTTCACCAGTTGTTGCAATTTAGCGCTTTCTAGCGAGGATAGTGCTTCTAAAGACGAAGATATCGTTACATGTTTGTCTGTATCTGCCATTGAATAGAAGTCAAGGAGCCTACCTCGAATCATTGATTTTCGTAGAAATTCTGGCAAATCTGCCAGAATCTGAATAATGTTTCCTGCCAACCTTGAATCTGATTCCATCGAAACGTCCAAAGTCAATTACCAGTATTTAAGTATATTAAAGATGGTTTAAAAAACAATATTACGCTTTAATATCAGTGGCAGCTTTGAAGTAGCTCATATATGCCATGCACTATAGCAATTGGAGGATTCTTCGGAGACGAGGGAAAAGGAAAGATTATTGCATATCTAGCTAGGAAGGATAATCCTTCAATTGCGGTTAGAGGTGGAGTGGGTCCTAATGCTGGTCATACATTCACTTTTGAAAATAAAACTTACAAGGTGAGAATGTTATCTAGTGCAGTTGTAAATCCACCAACAAGATTATTGATTGGAGCTGGGGTTTTAATTGATACAGCAATCCTGTTAAATGAAATTAAAATGTTTAATGCTCACGATAGAACTTTTGTAGATTCACATTGTGGTATTATAGAAAAGATCCATATTGAAAAGGATAATTCAGAAGATCATCTTAAAGGTAAGATAGGCACAACAGGGACAGGAACTGGTCCTGCAAATGCAGATAGAGCACTACGCGTTTTAAAAATTGCGAGCGAGGTTCGAGAACTATTGTTATATGTAGAAGACATCAGCAATTCTGTCAATTATGCTTTAGATAATAAGGAAAATGTAATTGTTGAAGGCACACAGGGAACATTTCTATCATTATTTCATGGAGACTATCCTTATGTGACATCAAAGGATGTATGTGCATCTGCTATATGTTCTGATGTTGGCATAGGCCCAAAAAAAGTTGATGATGTTATTGTTGTTTTCAAGGCATATGTAACAAGAGTAGGTGGAGGTCCACTGTATAACGAAATTAGTATAGAAGAGGCGCGTAGACGTGGTTGGGCTGAATTTGGAAGTGTAACTGGAAGGCAGAGAAGAGCCTCACCTTTTAACATGGATTTTGCAAAAAAAGCGATTTCATTGAACAGCGCAACTCAGCTAGCAATTACTAAACTTGACGTGATATTTCCTGAAAGTGCTGGGATAAGAGAATTTGCAAAGTTACAAACAGAACCCCAAAAGTTTATAGAAAACATAGAACAAGAAACAGGAAAGAAAGTAACACTAATAGGAACTGGTGCAGATGTAAATGATGTAATTGATCGGAGAGATTCATCATTCTAGAAGCAGATCTATGCCCTAAGTCTATCCATGTATATGTATATACATGTTATTTATATTCTTGGCATCTGTGCAATTATTTTGTAATTAAGATATTGAGTGTTTTGCAAATCATGATTGGCCTCGATCTAAAAGCAGCAAAGACCTATAGGTGGCATATAAGATAAAGTTACAAATTATTACCTGACGAAAATAGGTTATACATAGCAGATCAGTTTAATAGCATACACATTAAGAATAATGACAAATTGAGACCCAAATCTCCACATTATATTGAGGTATATAGTATGAAAGATTTCGGTAGGTTAGTTTGTGCTCTGGAGCGTGCTCCACTACCAACTTTTTCACTAACTCTAAATAAAGAGCATGTCTTTGCAGTTCAAACTGATTTTATGGATGGTAGACCAATTATTTACTTTGTAAAAAGTTTGTATCAGGCAGAGGGCCAATATCTTGCCTATAGAATTACTGGTGGTATTGAAGAAATTATAGTAGTTGGTTCAGTAGCCAATCCAACTTTTGTCTATTCACCAATTATTAAGGTTAATAAATTTCCTGCATATTTTACAAAAACTGCTAGGGTTGACAAGAAATCCGGCTTCATAAAAGTGGAATTAAAGGATCTGTCTAGTCTAGCGAAAGTTGGCGCCTATAAGACAATTTATGATGAGCCTCCACTACCGCTTTTTCTCTTTAAAGCAAATATTAACGATAACGCAAAATTTGTAATGGGGGCTGCTATGTCTCTAGGAGAATCAGAAACACTCTCTTATTTTTATTATATTGTGCTTGAGAATGAACCTAAAGATCCATTTTTGAAATTCTCTAGTCAAAGAATAGATCAGCCATCTTTCTCCAATAAAATAGATGAGCATGGACATATCTACCTAAAACTGATTAAGCTTTTTAATAATCATCCTCTAGTAGGACTCCATGAATAAATTGCCTTCATTTAGAGAAAGGATTGATATTTGCTCATATAATAAAAGAAGCAAAGTCATTCTAGCACTTGATCCATTGTTTAGAACTGATCTCATGGAATTTGTTAAGACGGTAATAGTTCTGCTTGAAAAATATATCTGTGCAATCAAGATTAATTTCCACCTAATCTTGCCATTGTCTATTTCCCAAATGTCAGAAATAAACGAGCTGATCCATTCCTATCAACTCCAGTCTATTGCAGATATTAAGTTGAACGATATCCCTAGAACTAATGAGGTTGCTATCGACTATCTTTTAAAAATGGGTTTTGATGCAGTGATCGTTAACCCATTCGTAGGTAAAGGAGCATTACAAGCCGCAGTAGACCAGGCTCATAAAAATTCCGCTGGTGTTATCGCATTAATTTACATGAGTCATCCAGGAGCAAAAGATGGCTTCAACATAAATATTATGAATCGCAATACTAGAATGTATAAATTATTCCTTGAACATGCCTATGAATGTCAAGTAGACGGCATTGTGATTGGCGCTACTCAAACAAATGTGCTAAAAGAAATATCTGACCAAAAACAAGTTCCTATATATTCGCCTGGATTTGGTCCTCAGGGAGGAAATATACTACAGGCAGCAAAAAATGGTACAGATTATTTCATTGTTGGCAGTTTAATAATTAGATCTACCGATCCTGTAAATGTCGTCAAACATATACAACATGAAATTTCCAGTGTTTAGTATTTATTATTATTAGTTTCCAAATACATTTTGACTTCTGTCAGGAGGTTTTTTGCACTTTTGTAAGTTAATTGATTCAGTGCCTGATTATAATCCTTCCATGCATATCCAATATGTTCATTGGATAATATGATCTCTTTTGTATCCGTTCTAGCTATATGAAAAATAACTTCTTTTCGAATTGATTTATATCCCCGTCTATAATGATATTGTATCTTTTTCCTAAAGCCTTTCAGAAAATGGACGTTTTGAATACCTGTTTCTTCGAATATTTCACGATATGCAGCTTGTACTTCATCCTCTCCAGCTTCTATGTTGCCTTTTGGGAAATCCCAATGACCTGATGCATAATGCAATAATAAAAATACTGGTTTATTCGATTCGTTATTAATTGAAAATAGGATTGCTCCTGAAGACCTCTCGTCTATCATGTTTATATCATGTCATCATCCAAATGAGCCAGTTTGAGTAACTTTTATTATGGTATATTTTTGCCCCATTTTGTATTTCTCAATTATTATCATTATTGTCTTCTTTTTCTTCTACTACTGTGTTTGAAGGTGAATAGTAATGAACTTGGTTCCACTCTTGTAAAGACATCCAGTACTCACAATACCATTTCTTTGAGTCTTGATCATATTCTCCGTGCTGTGGCATTCATATTCGTTCTATTGATCCTATATAAAGTCCTTCAACAATTATACTGGGTACCATCATTACTTTCCAAATCTTCTCTTTCTGCATTGGTACGTCCTGATCGCACGCATTAGATCGATTTTGCGGAATTCGGGCCAAAATACGTCCATAAATACTAATTCACTGTATGCGCTTTGCCAGATAAGGAAACCGCTGAGACGTTTTTCTCCCGATGTTCTTAATATTAGATCAGGTTCCGCTTGCGGTAAATGAGATGTGTATAGACATGATTCAATTAATTTTTCATCAATACTGCTTTCATTAATTTTTCCAGATTTAACCATTGACACTATTTTTTTTACGGCATCAACAACTTCTTTTTGTCCTCCATATGCAATTGCTATATTAAGAAACATTGAATTATAATCTGCTGTTACTTCTTCAAGTTTAGTCAAAACTTCCTGAAGTGATCTGGGGAGAAGCATGACATTGCCTATTGCCTTAATCTTCATTTGCCGTTTATGTATCCTTGAATCTCTGTAAAGCTTTTCAAGTTTTATGTGTAACAGCTTATATATGTTATCCAATTCCTCATCTTTTCTATCCAAGTTCTCTGTAGATAAAACGTATAAAGTAGTAATTCTGATGCCTAGATCGTGAATCCAATTCAAAAGCTCCTCTGCCTTATCAGCGCCAAAGAAATGACCACTGTTTATCGCCGCAAAATGATATTTTGCCCATCTTCTATTGCCATCTAAAATTATCGCAATATGGTTGGGAACCGGATCATTTAGAATCTGTGATTCTAATCTACGTTCATAAATGCTGTAAAGTCCACTATGTTTAAGAATAGTTTCTGCAAACGCTGCACTACCAATTCCTCGTATTCCCATTTATATACATGGTTTTGCAAGCTAAACAATGATTTTATTGTTATTATTATTGGTACAAAAAATAAATTAAATTGAAACTAGAGTAATGACCTTAGTGTTTTAGCACCTCTCCTCCTTTTCTGCTTCTAAAATATTGGAATAAGAAAGTCGCAGCCATCAATGTAATTGCCAAACCTATAAGCAACGATGATATTAAAGTAAATGGACTAGTGCCTTCAGTTAAGACAGAAGTAAATTGTAAAATAGGAAAATAAAGCAATGCTAATACTACCAGACGTAGGATATCTGACATGGCTCTTACGCTGCCTTTAAACCAGTTACTTAATAATGTGCCTACAAGGATAGTGGCAATACCGATCCATAACAGAGTAATAGTACCGTGAACAAAACTTCCTACAATTACCCTGTCTTTTATTATATTTATTACCCCCATATTTGGCGCTATCGCTTCACTTGGAATGCTTGAGAGTCCGTTTGCTATAGACGCTAAGATAATAAGTACACCCGCAAAAATCGAGAATATTCGAATAAATGCCGTTGGAGTTGGTCTACCTAAAGACGCCAGTGCTTTGTCTATATCAAATGCACGTATAATGAAGGCACCACCTAAAATGGTCAATGCTAATGCTATGGCTTCACGCGTCAATCCAAATACTGTGGCAAGGCCACCTACAACCAATAATGCCCCTGGAACACCTAGAAAGAACTTTGAATAACGTGAGTCGTAAACCAGCATTTTGATATATCTGCCTAGAATAGCATATGAATATTCGACGCTTCGGCTATGTTTGATAATAATACGTTGGATAGATACAATTGGAACCATTGCCTGAATAATAGGAATCACTGCCTCATCATCCTCACCATCTGAAACAACAACTGCTCCATCTGCCTTATACGAGGTTAGGATATTCTGAATCTCAAATCCAATTTTCTCATCAGCCTCGATCCCACGATCAAACTTACCAGAAACGAGAGCAACTTCTGATTCATATCCTTTGCTTGTGAGCTCCTCGTACATCTTGACCGCTCCAAAAATTGTATTGGCGTCTGCATCTTCTGGATCTTCTATTGCTAATCTGGTTGCTGCCTTAATGCAAAGGTCTCTTCCTACAATGGGTGTCTCTAGTCCTCCCTTGGAACCAAGATCGTCATCCCTATCTATGCATAACACAAGAATCCTGTTATGAGTTGAACGTTTAGACAAACCACTAGTTCGAGAAATATACTTCTGAAAATCATCAGAATCAGATATTGTAGGCATCTATATCATTACAGTTTATGATTACAATTTACTTGTTAATTAATTTATTCTATCTTGCATTAATTAATTTTTGAACATATGACTACTGAATATCCCATAATCTTCATT
>Ga0126310_10000161_pt1 | contig 19670 bp, 24 predicted proteins | sample Plot60_FD_92540 | JGI IMG/M metagenome (GOLD analysis project Ga0126310, IMG submission 92540) | Serpentine soil microbial communities from UC McLaughlin Reserve, CA, USA - Plot60 | ecosystem: Environmental > Terrestrial > Soil > Grasslands | place: USA: UC McLaughlin Reserve, Lake County... | reverse complement strand
AAGGATGAATGTTAACGTAAACCAAGGGCTCATAGTTCAGCTTGGATAGAATGGCTGCCTGCGGAGCAGTTGGTCGAGGGTTCGAATCCCTCTGGGCCCGTATCAATTTTCATTCGAGTCCAAAACATTTAATATGAATAACTATATTATATTCAAAGAAAACCAGGTGCCAACAAAAACTGTCGACAGATCTATTCTTCATGGAGAATGTATAGATTTATTCAGAGCTGCTATCAAAAGTCCCTCCACTCGTGATCCTTATGAAAGACGTCTGATTAGTTTCTTGAAATTGGTAAACTTAACACCTGATGATTTTATTCGTCTAGCAAAGAAAGACTCTTCTTATACCGAAAGAAAGATAATCTCATTTATTTCCATTCAGAATTCAAGGGCTAAAAAAGGAGAAATAAGCTCAAGTACAGTTAGCAATTCCTTGAAGGCCATCAGACTACTTTTAGAGATGAATGATGTTTCTCTCAACTGGAAAAAGATTAGACGAGTTCTTCCACGAGCAAGAAGATATGCACTTGATAGAATTCCTACTGTTAAGGAAATAAAGGAAATTGTGGAAGCAGCAGATCTTAGAGGAAAGGCATTAACTCTTGTTCTTGCATCAAGTGGAGCCAGAGAGGGCGCCATAGAATACTTTAGAGTAAATGACTATACTCATATTGAGCAAGAAGAGAAAATAGTGGCAGGTCGCTTAGTAGTTTACAATGGAGACCCAGAAAGGTATACAACCTTTTTAACTTCAGAGGCATGTCATGCACTAGACAAATATCTTAACTTTAGAAGAGAACATGGGGAAGACGTGAAAAATACATCTCCATTATTTCGTGATAAATTTGATCCAATCAAAGGACAGTATGGTCATGGAAAACAAGCAGCTAGAGATACTGTTATACCAATGACAGCGCCTTCAGTAAGGCAGTACTATAACAGGCTTCTTTTTTCCATTGGAATTAGAAATGAAAGAAAGAGAAGACATGAATTTTCAGTCCACGGATTTAGAAAATTCTTCAAGACAAAAGCTGAGATAGGTGGAATGAAACCTATCAATGTTGAAACGTTGATGGGACATAGTACAGGTATAAGCGACTCATATTATCGGCCTACAGAAAATGAACTTCTAGAAGATTATCTAAAGGTTATAGATCATTTAACAATAATTGATGAGACCAGATTAAAAATAGAACTTGAAGAAATGAATCTTATCAAAGAACATGATTCTTTGAATACAGATGCTATAGCGACTCTATCAGACCAGTTAACAAAGGTAATGCAGGAAATAGAGATATTGAAGAAACAGCGTTAGATAATTTGCATCTTTTCTAAATCAAAAGTTAGGAATAACCAAACTATCTTTTGAACCACAGATTGGACAATCCAATTTTATAGAATCTCCACGAACAACATTTGCAAAACCCTTTCTATAGTCAAGATAGGATAACGCTAGAGGGCCAGTTCCACATTTTTTACAATTACCCTCAACTACAATATTCTCGTAATTGTCTCTATATTGGAAACGCTTTTCTTCATATTCTTTAGTAAAATATTCGGTCCTAGTTTGGAATCTTCTTTCAGCATCTAACTTCATTTGATAAAGAACTAAAGCCTTTTGATTTGACTCTAATTCTTCAACAGCTTCACGCCATAAATCTAAAAAATATCTTCTTGTTTCTGCTTCTTTAAAATCAAGGTGTACTACGTGGTCAAAAAGATCACTCATGTTTCTTATGCCAAGATTTGAATGAGCTATGTCAACTATATGCTCAATTAGTTTATTAAAAACTCCTTTGTCTCTGCATCTTTTAAAGAAGTGAGAATAAAAAATAGTTGCAGATGAAGAATTCTCTTGTACTTTAAAGAAGACTGAATCGAGCAAATAAAATAATTCGTTACTGACAATATCAAGTTCCTTATTAATATTAACGATCTTCTCTGACATTCTTTCATCGCAAATCTGCTTTTCTAAGAGTGTACTTTGAATAATCAAGGTAAGTAAATATCCTAACTTTGTATACGCATATAGTGGAGTTTTAAGTATGTTCTTTTGTCCTTTTACATTTCGTTTTATTTCGATTAGTTTAAGCGTAGTCAAATCATCTATTTTATTTTGGATACGTATTCGTTGTGCATGTATTCTGGCATTATATGGAGTATTTCTTCGTGTAGAAGTGCTATCATAATATGCGCGAAATTCTCTGTTGTTTCTGAGTAGCCAATTTGCTAATTCTGTAAATTTAAAAGAAACATTCTCTGAAGAACTTTTTTTTATTATGATATAGTAAGCAAGAATATCTTGATACAAAAACGCATCATCAGTATAATCCCGGCCTTCACCCTTTTCAAAAATAGCATCAATAGTACGTATCTGATTCATACGTTATACGTAGTACGTCCCCACTCAAACTAAATAGTTATGGCAGTTTGCCTAGACTGTACATGTATGGAAGATTCAATAGAATATAGAAAAGTGCAGGGACTAATCGGCGAGACGTCTTTTTCAATTGTTCTCCCCAAGGCCTATGCCATCAAACTAGGAATAGAAAAGGGAAATTTCGTGAAGGTACACCAAAACGGTTCGCAGATAATTGTGGAGAAGGCCGAATCCTGAGGTGAAAAAGAAGAATGGAAGACATACATAGTGATCGAGAAGACCTAATAAAAGATTATGTTCGTTGTTTAAAATGTAAAGTATTCATTACTTTTCGTTCAAATTTGGTAGACCAATTTGCTGAGGATATTCCACTTGACCTCAACTTAAAGAGACACATATGCAGTAATGCGGACTGTATAATTCATGAACAGAGAATCGTAAAAGAAGTAGAATATCACGTAGACAAGGTTAATCAAGTTGAACTTACCAGTTTTCAGCTTAGATTAGAGATGGAATAGGTGAGGGAATTTAACTCATGAATTTGGAATCAATAACTCCTCTATCCAATTTCTTTTAGACATTGTAGGTAAAGAGGTAAAACAAGATAACAGGCTTGTTAAACAGGTCTTATTAACACTTCTCAGTACATACACAAGAAATCCAATTAATCTAGCGATAAATGCTCCTACTGGTGAAGGTAAATCGTATGTAGTTAGTAAAGTTGCAGAACTATTTCCACAGTCCGATGTTATATTTCTAACAGCGATGACTGATAAAGCTTTGTTCCATAGACAGGGAACACTAGTAATAAAGAATAAGGAGACAGGAGAATATGAACCAATAGAAGATAAGATTGCAGATATAGATTCAGAGATAGAAGATAAAGGAAGTGAAATGTATAGTACTAAAGATAGCAATCTAAAACAAGGTTTGCACGGCCAAATCAAAGAATTAAATCGACAAAAGAGAGAGATGCTTAAAGGGGCAATGAAGCGAATCGATCTTAGTCACAAGGCCTTAATCTTTGCTGATACTCCAAAACATTCTCTTTTAGAAGCTATAATGTCTCTTCTTAGTCATGACAGATATGAGGTAGAATATGAATTTGTTGATACGTTTAATGGTATAAGGACTAAAAGCAATGTGCTAAGTGGTTTTCCTACAGTAATATTTACCGCAGCAGTAGACTACAGTAAGCATCCAAGATGGGCAGAAACTCAGCGCAGATTTATTATAACTAACCCCAATATGACACCTGAGAAATATAAAGAATCTATTCAATTGATGGGAGCTAGAGCTGCACTACCAGAATTTGTGTATGGTGCAACTATAGTTTCTGAAAAGGAAAAGGATCAAGCTAAAGAGGTGGTTAGGGGACTCAAAGACAGAATACTATCTATTACAGAGCGCAATACTCCTAATAATCCAAATGTCTTCATACCTTTCTACGAGTCAATAGAGAAATTGCTACCTTCTAACAAAGCCTCTGATATGACCACAGCCCAAAGATTATACAACTACATGACACTATTTCCTATTATCAATATTGACAACAGACCTCGACTTATCATAAGAAATCCTGGTGATCCTATAATGAAGACTTGTCCTTTTGCAACCTTCGATGACTTGAGAGATTCCATATACTTAATGGAATATAGCAATGGTGTCAGACCTTACGTTTTAGAATGGTTTAATGAAGTATTCTTAATAGCATACAATGAGAAAACTACGCCTACTACAAAATTCAATGATGATAGTTTCTCAGAAGAAATCATCGCTCTTACAACTGCACAATTAGTTAAGGCTTCTGAACGGATAAGAGGAAACAAAATTTCAACGCAACAGATGTACGAAAATTATATAGTTCCACTTATCAATGCTGGATATATTGACAGAGTAGATAGTAAAATAGACAGGAAAGCATATATTTTCTTCCCAGTAATAAACGCAAAACAAAAAAAATTATTCGATTCAGACAAGGCGAATAATTTACCGCAAAATAAACCCATTTCTATTAGAGATTCTACATCATTTCCGAATAGAAACTATTTAATCTCCAAGATTCAAGGGGTATTAAGATATTCGTCTGAAGCAGGCATTATAATAAAATTAGAAGACCATGATGGAAGTGAGATTACAGTAGAAGAGTTAGTAGATAGATATTACACAGAACCAGAAAATTACTTTGAACTTGATAGTAAAATAAATAATATCACTCCAGGAGATCCATCATCGGGACAACCGCTGTTCCTAACAGCAACAGATGAAGATAGAATCACAATGGAAGCAGACCAACAATCATTATCATCACCATTGTCAAACTCATCTATACAACGGACCAGAGAAGAGCAAGGAAATAATTTAGTTAAGCAGAGGGCGTCAGACGATTATCTTGGAAACACCGAAAATGCTAGTCAATTACAAGAAAGCATTGTTGAGAATAATAAATCTGTAGAAAGCCAGGGCGATTTGTCAAAGAAATTATTCGATATGGAGAAAATGAATAATTTGTTTTATTCTTGCCAATCTCAAACAGAAATACAGAATAAAGAACAACGGTCTTGTATATCTTCCAAAATAGTTCCATCTACTGAAGAAGTATCGCCATTGCCGCAGCCACAGCTGCAAAAACAAGGAGAACAGCAACACAAGACATTGAGTTGCTTTTACTGTGATCAAACTTATCCAGACGATAAGGAGCGTGTAAAACATATAGACTATGAGCACCCAGGCAAGATGTACTATCCTACACAAGAAGACTTTGAGAAGCGTCTATAATATGTTCGTCAGCGAGACATATAGACAGCCTATTATCATTATGTGACATCTACTATGCCCTATCACTCAGGTTCCCACACACACTTTTCCCCATAATATGACATACAAAGAATGAATTTTCCACACATTTTGACACACAGTAAATAGACGGTGGAAAGCTGTATACCTAAATCTACCCAGTCTACTTAATAGTTTATAGCTATCAATATATTATTCACTTGTACTAGATATGGATGCTGTAAATCAAAACAACAGTAACAAGAAACTAACAAGGGTTCTTTCAACAAAGCTATCGATAGAAGATTATAATGGATTTCAAATGCTAACCAAGTTAGAATACGAAGCTGGATTAATTAAAGAAGAAAGTACATCAGAACTATTACGATTTACAATAAAACATATACTAAACCAAGTTCATAATCAACCTGAATATCTTATACTCAAACAAGAACAACAACAGAAGCAAGTTCAAAACAAGCAGCAGCAACCACATCAATTTACATTACAGTCTAATGCTAATGATAAGCAACAGGTATCTGAGCTATTTTAGAAACATTCACATTGAAAGACACCGAAAACAATTTCGTCGGGATCATGCCATCAACTAAAATAAATGTGACGTATGATGTAGGTAATCTATTGAATGACTCACAGGCTAATCTTTAGAGTCAGATGATAGACGCTATATAACAATAAACATCACTACTAATATGGGAAGAAGAAGAGGAATACTATATATGCAAATAGCAAAATTCACGAATTTATTGTTATATCATACTTTGCGTCTGACACGAAATTTAATGGTCCTGTCGCAGTAAAGTCAACTAGTGAGCCACTAAAGTGAATTTCGTGATTACCTAATGAGAGGGGCTTTAAGAGAATCCAAAAACCGTCAGAAACTGCCCGGGTAGTCCCCGGTGAAAGGGCAAGGACATTATCATTTGGAAGAGTCATATTGAATAAGGGAGATTGTACACGATACATCTTCAAATCAGGTATAGCAACTCCGTCAACAGTAACCTGTAGATTTGTACCCTTATCTTGGTCTGCTTTAGCGCATTTGCGCAAATCTGATTCAGTCTTCAAATCCGGACTTAGATAATCACACTCTACATTAAGAACTGGAAAGAAAATGGCTTTTCCGATAGATATAGTACATGCACGAGTAACCCCACCTCCTCCTGTTCCAGCTAGGAACCATACATTAGGATCATTCTGACCTACAGCACATTTTTCGCCATTCTCATCGGCCACCGGGTTATCTTTTGCAGGTATTGATGAAGCCCATTGCCACCACTTGGCGGTCCATTCTCCATACGTCAAACCATATGGTTTGGAGTTTATTGGATATACACTTTGACTGATGTTACTACCCTCAGTGTCAGAAAGTGTAATTGGTATTACTAAGGCTGTAAGGATAAACAGGCATCCTATGACTAGAGGTTGATAACTATTAGCAAATTTCATACTTATATATACGCTTTAAGATTACTGAATTAATAAGGAGTTCTTTTGCCCCTCTTTACAACTAAAGATAGATTGCATACTATAATTAATTTCAATCATATTGCAAAATGGGTTAATAAAAAATGGTCTCAGATAGTATTTCCAAATTTTTTTTAGTCTCAAATTATAGCAATAAGAAAATTTTGATAGCGATGTTCATTATAATCGCTGTCTTAATAACTGATACATCATTTAGCAAAACACAAGACCTAATTGGCAAAAAGGAATCTTTAGGCTGGAGGACTATTGCTTTTGCATTTATAGTGAGTATCTATATGGTTGGACAGTATTTTGTATTGGGATTTGTTAAGCAGAAAAGAATTGATAAAATTATAACTCCAAAGGAGGTTCGTCTTAATACAATACACAAGATAGTAACGTTGGTCCAGTATGTACTCGTAACACTTCTTGTCTTCGTGCTCTTGCAGATACTTGCGACATTGCATTACAGCACCGTCATGCTAATTGCAATTACCTCAATTAGTTATATATTAGCTATTGCTATGCTCGGGCTGCTTGCACAAAAATTCTTTTCTTGGTACAAGTCAAACAGGAATTCTGTAGTTTTATTATACGGTATATCTACTACAATACTCGCGATTAATGCAGGATTTACATTTTTCCTTGTAAATAATGTATTCCTGACTTTGCCTGGAGAAATACTACCGAAGATGCTGGGCTCGGGTTATGATCCACATTCATCTTGGGCGATCATGCTAACTTATTCCTATTTTGCTTCTTCTATTCTATCATTTTTGATGACATGGGTCGCTACTTCTTTACTATTACGTCACTACTCACATAAGTTGGGAAGAATCAAATATTGGATTATTGTAACCATCCCTTTAGCATATTTTCTAAGTCAGTTTGTTACATTCTTTCTAAATACATTTCAACCATTACTTCAGGCAGACCCTATTTTATTCAGTATTATAGTCACATTGCTCTTTACACTGAGTAAACCAATAGGAGGAATATTATTTGGTGTCGCCTTTTGGATTGTAGCAAGAAGTATTAGTCACAATAATGTTGTAAGAAATTATATGATCATTTCTGCATATGGTTTTGTTCTACTGTTTGCATCAGATCAAGCCATATTGTTGATTACTACTCCTTATCCTCCATTTGGACTTGCTACTATCTCATTTATGGGAGTATCATCTTACTTGATGCTAGCAGGCATCTATTCTTCGGCCGTATCAGTATCACTCGATGTAGGATTACGCAAGTCAATTCGCAAGTCTGTAGAAGAGCACTCAAAGTTTTTAGATAGTATTGGAACTGCTCAAATGGACCAAGGGATACAGGAAGTAGTTCTCAAGATGACCAAAGATTATTCAGACCAGATTGCTGAACATATAGGTGTTGAGTCATCCGTAACTGAAGACGATATGAAACAATATGTGAATAACGTACTGAAAGAAATAAGTACCAATAAAAAATAGGCCTTTAAGGCACTAAAAAAGAGTAAGAAATAGAAGCCTTGACGAAACTTTGAAAGAACTAACGAGAGAGCAAATAAGTTAAGCGAATATTGTAATAATCAAGTTTGAGATGCAGAGAATCAAAGGATGGTCTAACTTGTCGGCTTTGGTATAATTCTGATAATCATAGGCTTGATAGTCACTTGAATTGGTGGTGGCATATGAATCATAGTAAGAATAAGAAGAAGAGAAAGAGCAAAAGAAGCATTATCAGCAGGAGTACGTACGGAGATGAAGAGCAATAGACAAGAAGAATAAAAAGAAGACGATCGGTTTACACCTAAGAAGGTACTCGTCTATTGCATAATTGTAGGACTAGTTAGTGGGATACTCTCTTTTCTGATATATGGATTAAGGTTGCTTTCTATGGCAGCCTTTGTATTTGCATCAATTACAGTATGGTATATGTTCGGAGAGAAATTTCATAGATGGCAAGAGAGAAAGAAAGAGCAAAAGCATGTTTAATGGGCAATAGATTGATTGTCTTGGCTTATTTCAAAGTCTAACTATGGTGAAGGCTGTGAAGGCAGTGAAGGCTTCTGAGAAGGTATAGCCTTTTCATTATCTATTGAGTAATGGTATTGTTAGATTTTGTAGCATCATTATACAATTTCTTATAGTTATTCTAGAGATTATTATCACTTCTTACACGCTATTTTGTTTTCAGTATGCTCTGGCCTCTGTAGAGCCTTCACAGCCTTCACTCCCTTCACATTCCGTATGCTCTATAGGACATCATCCTTTAAAAAAACCAATAGTAAATCCAGCTGACATACTACCAGTTAATGGAATACCAAAGCTAGTCATTGCTATTGAGGCTGTAGCGGCAGCATGAATATCGCTGCTACTAGCGCTAATACCTGGAGTCTGCATAGTTAGATTTGCAACCGTCGCCAGGGCTCCTTCCGATACTGTTTGAAGTTTATTCCAGTTTATGCTAGCTATCTGTTGACTCTGAAGATATGCTAATCCAGCTAAGAATAGTCCAACTATTACAGCTACTATTTTAATTACTTTCTTTACAGCATATCCAATTACAATACCTACAAAGAAGCCACCTCCTAAAGTAGCTGCATATGAGCTGATATTGTCAAAACTCATAACATTTCTCATCCTAAAGAGTTATTGTACTAGGTATGTCTGTTCTTTCTTGACTATAGCGAATATTTTATTCATACCTATTTTATGGTGTACTATAAGCTATAAATGTTGTGGTATACTAGTAGACAAACTTAATACATAATTGTTTACACATATAGTAAGTATATGGGCGAGATAACAACATTGGCATTAAATGCTCCAAACAAAGCATCATTGCGTACTACTATTCCTATGTTTATTGTAAAGCAATGGGGATTAAAAGCAGGTGATAAATTAGATTGGTCATTAGAAGCAAGAAAGAATGAAGTCATTATAGTTGTTAGAATGGCAGAAAGTAGTAGTAGGAAGAAATGAGAATGAAATTTCTTAGATGGCTGTGATCTCAAATAATGTTGTTGTACTATTAAAATTACAGCTATTCACTATAGGATGGATATGAGTGAGAACGAAGATTTAGAGGAAAAGAAATTATTAGGATCAGGTGGCTATGTTCTTGCAAAGCTAACAGAACAAGAAGAAATCAAAGCAAGTCTTGGAGTTCCTCATATATTCTTAGGAAATGTAGGAAGATTAAATGAGGATAGATTTTCAAAATATTATTGTAAGAGATGTGCAAAAGAGTATCCTGGTTCTCCAGTAATAAGTTACGAAAATCCAAATGAAGAACTAGGTGAAGATGTTATTCTTATTGAGAAAGGAGAATATAGATGTAGGAGATGCAATAACCTAATAGCGCTATACCGTAAATTTAATAAATAAATAAAAGATAATAATAATAGTAGCTCAAGTTGTAATTATCTCTTTGTCTGTACTTGGATTATACTTTTTCTGGTCAATAGATAAATTTCAAACTATTCAAATTTACTTTTCTAATCAACAGTAACGGAATTACGTAATTGCTAATGTACAGATGTCCTATAATTGATTCTGAATTGTAAGCTGAACCCATTCAACTATAGGGTTCAAGCAGATACGAACCCTTTGGTAAGAAGAATTTCTCATTCTCCCACTAATACTATAATACTCACTATTATAATCAAGACTGCAACTTATTCATATGTAGTAAATTCCTACTTACTAAGTACGGTAGTCCATACCTACTAAGTTATAAATCACTACTGTGCTTAAATAACATCCATACTTAATGGATGATATATGCAAGTAGGAATTGATAGCTTTGCAGCTTGGGATAACACTGGCCTTTCGGTCAGTCCGTCTGAGCGTTTGCGAAGATTGGTTGAACATATTGAATATGCAGATAAAATTGGATTGGATGTCTTTGGTATTGGCGAACATCTGATATTTCATTATTTGCTATATCCTGTAACACTTGTTCGTCGGCTTTAATACTATCAATAGAAAAAGACCTACTTGTATTTCCTCTGGAGCCTTTATTGGGATTTTCTTTATGAATAGCAGATCTTGTTTTCAGCTAGTAATTTGATTTAGCTTCACTTTCTAATATCTTTGTGCGACTTGATGGCCACTGGATTTTCTATGCTCGGTAGCCATTCTTTATTGATAAATTCATATTATAAGCAAATAATGATATGATTCTTTCATACTTATTATCTTACTGTTATACTGGTTATCAGTTATAAAATAGTCCTTATGAAGTATTATTATATCACATATATCTATAAGTTATATTTTGTATCTCATACAGCACTATATATGGTCAAAGAAGATAAGAAGAATAAGAACACCAAGATAATAGAACATGGAGATATATTCTTCTTTTATAGACCAAAAGTTGGCACCGAAGAAGTAGAAGATATAAAAGATGTCCAAAGATTTTATATGATTACATCTCCAGAAGATGGAAAGACTAAGAAAGATATTTACAGACTTTTTCTAGTTGGACAAAAACAACTACCAGAAATTGTTGAAGGTAAATCTACCTCTGAAGAAAAAAACTGGGCATTAAATATACTTACAACTTCTAATCCAGACGATATACATAAGGAACTTTTACCAGCAGAATACACTACAGAGACAAAAGGTAAGAGAAGACTTACAGCTGCTGCACCAGCTGGGGAAGGAAAATATACAATAGTAAAACATGATAATCATACTGAGCTAGCATATTTACTAGAACTTCCAGAAATACCTGGTCCTACCCAACAAGAATTTGAAATAAAAAAGGAGGCCAGCTACATAATATCTGTAAAGAATCCTAATGTTAAGTTACCTGGTTTTACAGCCTCTGAAAAGAAGCCAGAATATCCTAAACATCTTATAGAAAAGTTTGGAGATAGACGATGGATAAGTATCGAGGATCCGCAATTACTTAATTACGAAAATACTCAGATATTATTAATTGGTGCAAGAAAGAAAGATGTTGAAGAAGAGCTCGGTATAGATATAGACGAAGAGAAGGAAACAGAAAATACTGCCAATTTATTCAAGGAACTAAAGCTAAGAAAGGAACAGATACCACTAAAGCCTTTGATGAAAGGAAAATTTCCAAATAAGGAAGAAATCCCTATGGCGCAAGAAGTAAAACATTTATCAAAAGAACAATATCCAGCTGGCAAAGGTGGAAAAATTGGAGGAAAGGTTGCAGCTACTGCATCAACTTCAGCTGCAGCAATTGCAAAGATATTTTCTGGAATAGAATTTCCAAAGAATAAAAATGAGTTAGTAGATTATACAAAGGAAAACAAAGTAAAAGTCGAAAGTTCAGATGAAATACTTGAAGTAATCAATGAATTACCCGATAGAAAATATCATAATATGGCAGATATTGAAAAAGCTTTAGGAGAAATTAGATAAAACAGGATAATGATTTAAGGCATGGTATCTTCATCTTCTTCAAACGCTCAGTTTACTTGTAATATATGCGGAGATGGATTTGAACAAAAATCTCGTCTAGAAAGGCATATGACTACATCTCATCCACCACAAGCACCTTCAGCAGCAGATATAGAAAAAGCATTGTCTGGAATACACTATCCTAAATCAAAGGAAGAGTTGATAGAGTATGCTTCTCACAAAACCTCATCTAAAGAATTATTAAACTTAATAAAATCTCTTCCAGACAGAATATATAGAGACTCTGCCGAAATTGCTATATCATTAGGTGAGTTAAAAAGTGGAAGAAAAGTTAGAAGTGCAAAGAAAGTGGAAGCATCAGAAGAGCCAAGTAAGAGAGGGGGAAGGATTGCTGTTAAATCCTCATCAATATCAGCAGCTACAATTGCTAAAGTCTTGTCAGGAATAGACTTTCCACAGTCAAAAGGTAGCATAAAACAATATGTCAAGGACCATATATCTAAAGCTCAAGTTGAAAATACAGAAGCAGTGTTGGATCTATTGGATGATCTTCCAGCTAGAGAATATACTAATATGGCAGAGGTAGAACGTGAAGTTGGAAGATTAAAGTAAGAAGAAGAAAAAGAACAAAAATACAAGGTATCAACACATTTTTACTTTTTATGAGATAAAAAATGCAACCAGCAATATTTAAGAACAGAATAGATGCTGGCGAGAAACTTGCAAAAAGATTATCTTGGCTTAAACAAGACCGATTAAAAGAAGAAGAAAGGAGGCAACAAAGTATTGTCATCTTAGCCATTCCTCGTGGTGGAGTAATTATTGGAGATGTCATTGCCTCTGAATTTGATGCTAAACTAGATGTAGTTGTTTCACGTAAGATCGGTGCACCTAATAATCCAGAGCTTGCAATTGGTGCTGTAATGCCTGATGGTAGTTATTTTATAAATCAAGAAATTGTAAATATGCTAAATATACCACAAGAATATATACAGATACAAGCTTATGAACAGGTAAGAGAAATAGATCGTCGATTAATGAGTTATAGAGGAAGCAAAGGATATGACAATAAATTTGAAGATAAAATAGTTGTACTAGTTGATGACGGTATTGCTACAGGAGCGACAATGCTCGCATCAGCACAATGGATAAAGAATAAGCAACATTGTAAAAAATTAGTTATAGCTGTACCTGTGGCACCACGCGAAATTTTAGATGATCTAAATCAAGTAGCAGATGATGAAATAATAGTCCTGCACTCTCCATTATCATTTGAAGCTGTTGGACAATTCTATCAAGATTTTTCTCAGGTTAGTGATAACGAAGTAAAAGAGATAATAAAAAAATATAGGATATAGGGTCTCATAAAAAACCCCTTTGTAAGATCTATAAGTAGCATAGCAATACATACATATGCTTTCTTGATATGTATGCGACATGTCCGCTTCTTAAGATGTATCTGGTATTATTACTTCTATTGCAAAAAACTATTTCTTGTAAGTTTTTAGATATTTTAGATTCCCGCTATCCTGTGTTATCCATCTATCTGCTAAAACCTGAACTAACTTATCTTCTTTATTATTATTCATAGCGAATTTTACTTTGCATGATGCAATATTTTTTATCAAGGTACGGATGGAGTAAATCCCTCTATTCCATCTAAAACCATAGAATGATTTGCATCTTTACAACAACTGCAATTGGCTTTTATACAGTCCTCTGCAATTCTGTGGTCACATGATTTGCAAGTACAAACACTATCACTAAATTGTGTTGCCTTGACAGTATCATCTAGATTCATGTTTGTGTACCTTTAATTAATAAGCTATAAGAAATTTAACTCTTCTATAATCTCGAAACTTTGCCTGCTATTATTTCTATTGTAACACTTAGTAAGAGATCAACGAGATTCTGGATTGTATCTGTATATAGAGATATAGTCTATTGTTTATGGATTCATGCTCATAGCAAAAATTATAACATATTTCTGAGAAATCTATAACTATAAGCCAGTAGGAAAAGTCTCTGGAAGCTCGTCCTTATCTTCTTTTGTTTCTGGCATATGAAGTGGATGCAAAGAATCTGTTTCATCTATATATAGAAATGCATCGTATCGTTTTGTAAGAAGGGTAGGTACATAATTTCCATATCTTTCATATGCTGGGTTATACACTACACCAATTGCCCTTTGACCTCTTTTTCTTTTGCTTCTTTTTTCTTCGTTAATCAGCCTTTCGATATTCTCAGTTTTGGCATTATCATCTCTAAACACAAGAAGGCTATTCCTACCATTACTTTGCTCATGTAAGAGACTATCCCAGCTACCTTCTACTGCAGGAGGAACACGCATTCTTTCCATCTTTTCTCCCCATTCTTTTGCAGCAATAACTCTTCCTTTATACATTCCAAAGCCAACTAAGACTACGTTTTTCTTAGTTGCATATTCACGCACAAGCTGTCCAAGATTTATCATTTTAGCATCTGCCATGTCTGTTTGCCTAGCGTCACCTATGTGTGTATTATGAGCCCAAACAATTGACTTTGAATCCTCTTTATCATAAAACTCCATTAAGCGTTTAAGAGTATCGATCATATGACTATCGCGTATATTCCATGTAGCAGTGCCACCTTGTATCATTTTTCTGTAGTATAATTCGGCATTTTTTGCAACAATAGCATTTTGTTCTGCATTAAAATATGCTTCTCTGCGTCCAATACCATCACTCGTATATTGATTAGCTTTACTTTTCAACTCTATTAACATGTCAATGATCTCATCTTCGCAAGATTCAGGTACAAATGCTGTAGATCTTGCATAATCTTCTACACTTTTTCCATATGGCTCAAAACATCGGTACGCTTCAATTGCTGTTCTTATAGCTTGAGGATCGACCCTTTGGAGGTATTTGATAACGGATTCCATTGATTCCCATAAACTATAGACATCCAGGCCATAGAATCCCACCTTTTGATCTTCAGGAAGTTTCTCATTATGTTTTCTTAACCATTCAACAAGATCTACTATTTCTTTATTAGCCCACATCCAAGTAGGCCATCTATTAAAAGAGTATAGAACATCATATGCGCTTCTTCCAGAGTCAGGCATTGCTTTTACATAACGATTTAGCTTGTAGCAATCAGGCCAGTCACCTTCTACTGCTATAAAAGAGAATTTCTTTTCTGTTATCAGCCGTTTTGTAATTTCTCTACGCCAACTGTAGAATTCAGAGGTACCATGTGATGCTTCCCCTAAGAGCACATATTTTGTATTGTCTCCAATCATTTCAAAAAGAGGATTCAGGTCAGTTGATTTTTCCACTTTATGGCCTAATTCTCCTTTCAAATAGCAGCACTAAGATAATTTTCTGCATTATTATTTTTTAGTCTTACATATGATCAAATTCTTATCAGAAATATTAACGAACTCAAGGTATCATCTTTCAATTAAGTAACTTTTCGATAAAAATCAAAACATGATAGACGGTAATTGCACTGTAATAAATCTCATCTGTGTATCATGAAAAAAGAAGATCTGCTCATCATCATATTTTACTTCCAGAAATAATAAAAAGATAGAAATTAGACAATAATATTATTTCAGTATGAATTATACATTAACAAAGACGTATACAAATCAGTCCTAGTTTTACGGTTTATAATCCTTGTATTTCGTGCATCTATATTTACAATATCCATACATGATTGTTGGTATTCTTCTCCTTTATCGATGTATGGGAGACTATTACCATAATCCCTATGTGTTTTTAGGCTCTGCCTTGTTAAAATATCTAATATTTGTTGTATATTGTGGATATCATTAGATATCTTCTCATTAACCCTGCGTTCTAAGCATTTTTGTCTTTGTTGTAACCTCTCGTAGTCAGTTGTCAATATATTATAATAATGTATTCTTGTTCTTCTTTAAATATCTATTTATATGCAAATTAAATAAATTCAAAAAAGCATGAAATAAAGATATACTATTATATATAGAAAAAATAGAAAGTAACTAATAGATTGTTAATGCAGTTAAGCTAATTATATATGTCATCAACAAAAATCCTCAAATCTCCCTTTAATGAAGAGACAGCTCGTGCTAAAATTAAAGCAGCTCGGGATGCATGGAACAGTCGTAATCCAGAATTTGTAGCTCAAACATACACTATAGAGTATGGATGGCGCAATCGAAAAGAGTTCTTCACTGGTAGAGAAGCCGTCATAGCCTTTCTAAAACGTAAATGGACTAAAGAACTTGATTATCGTTTAATGAAAGAATTATGATGCTATACTGGAAATCGCATTTCTGTGAGGTTTGAATATGAGTGGAGAGATGCAGATAATCCAAGCCAATGGATGCGTACACACGGTAACGAACACTCGGAATTTGATTATGATAATGGTTTGATGCGTGTACGTGATATTAGTGCTAATGATTATCATATTAAAGAATCAGAAAGACGTTATCGCTTATAGTTTGCTATTATTATATGGTGATATAGAATTTAGAGACAATAATGTACATGCCTTAAATGTCTGTTTGTCTATCATGTATATCCCCCGCTCTCTTTATCTCTGTTAATCAACCCTATTCTATTAATAATATAGATCTACGGAAGCTGTTACTAATGTCATAGAATTTCATGGGACATTAGTAGCTCAAGAGGACATTTTATATTACCAGGATAGAAATTCATTATAATACAAATAATAAATTTTTATATATTACTACTTTATATTATATATAATTTTAAAAAATGTCAAATTAGACAGATGGCCAAAAGCAAAGAACCTTCTTCAAAGCGATACAAATTTTACTCCTTTAACAAAGTCAAGTCTTTAGGTCCTTGAGTAATAACAGGAGCGTCAGATGACGATCCTTCTGGTATAGCCACATATTCCCACGCTGGAGCTAAATTTGGGCTGGGAATGTAATGGATGACATTATTTCAATATCCTCATCCTCTCATGACTGTCATTCAGGAAATCTGCGCACGTATTGGTCTTGTAACAGGCTCTGGTTTAGGAGGAGTATTAAAAAGGAAATATTCAAAAAAAGTTGTTTTCCCAACTGCATGTCTTCTTCTTATTGCAAACATAATAAATATAGGCGCAGATATTGGTGCAATGGCCGCATTAGCCAGACTTATCATTCCACAATTACCTATGGTTGTTGTTACTCTTTCCTTTACTTCATTAATGCTTTGCATCAGAAACAGTATCTGTCTTTTCCTACTGGAGTTATCAATGCATTTAAACAGAGTAGTGAGAAAAAATTATAGAATTACAGAATATCCCTGTATAACATATCCGCTTCTATATGCCTTGGATTATTCTTATTTACTTCATCGCATGTTCTTGACGGTTATGCTGCGCAAGCTCTTCTGTAGTATTGAAAGTTATGCCACACTGTTCACATCTCAAAGACCTACTGGTACTTGTACTATCTGGCCCAGGAGGAGTTGATGATGACATAATAAAATTATGACAACATTTAATTTATGAGTTATGCATATCTGCTATGAGATCATATATATTTCATCAATTCTAAAATTAAAAAAGTTACAGGATTAAGTTGTTCATGAAAAATAATATGTAATGAAATCATACATAACGCTAATTTGAAGAAATCAGTCAGATGAAACTGTCCTCCAATTCTAATTCCTTATTTTTGTCTATCTGTATAATATGACCCAGATTGATTAGTGACTATTTAATATTCTCCAGCATTCTTTGTGTAATTGTAATTAATGCACAACTAATGATGCGAAAGACCTTCAATATTTACTATGTAGCTATTTTCTGCAGGCACAATTTGAACTGGCAACCAGTTAATTGGCTTATAATCTGTAAATTTGTTTTAAGGTGTTCTGATACTTTTCCTATTCTATACTGTGATTTTCCTTTTGCTAGACTTAATGGGAGCACCAGCATGTTTAGGTTTTGCAATATGGACCAATAGATACAGTATCACGGCTCTCATCTCTATGGATAAATGTAATAAGTTTCTCTTGAATATATTTGATATCATATTGCAAAGTGCTAGTTATAGTTGGTTTTAAAAATGATATGATTAGTTAAAGGCATAATTTAATAATTTAGGAGTTCACTTATCTTATTGTACCCTAAACTATATCGTCCATTTTCTATAATCTCTATTGGCCCGGGTGATTTATGTACTATAGGCAAATAGCCCGCTGCTATGGTTTCCACAACTACAATTCTAAAATGTTCATTTGGCATGGGATGAAAGAGAAGCTTTGCTTTAGTTAGTAAGTTAAAACTTCATTTCTTGTACGGTTTTGAAGGATTTTGACGTTATTGTTTCTTTTAGATAACTGAAGCAATCTTTGATAGTAATGCTTACAGAGATTCAAGGTCTTAACAAGATGCCTAAATTAAAGAGTCAATATAGAATATAGACTTCTTATCTTTTAGACATTATTATAAAAACGTAATAGTAAAAAGCGTCACTATACACTGATATTACACCTCAAAATTAATAGAAGAAAGGGACGAATTCAGTTTTTCTTTCATATTTTAATCATTATCTTTTCTAACTATTTCTTTGCAATCTCTATCAATGGCTTATTATTTAGGAAACCTTGTCTCTGGCTGATTAATGTGTAACTTTTTTTAACCTTTGTGTACTCTAAACTTCATGGCTAAATCAACAACGACAAAGGATGAAACAACTAAGCTAGAAAACTCTACCTTTAATATCCTAATAGCTCTTGGAAAAGAAGCCCAGTTTATGTATTCAACTATTAATACCTACATAAGTGATGCTCAGAAAGACAACAATTCGGAATTGGAAAATACGTGGAATACTATAAAAGAAGATAGAAAAAGACATATGGAGATGCTAAGAAAAGCTTTAGAAAAAGAAGCGAAAGAAGAAAAACTAAGTCAGTAGCCAATCCTGTTAAGTTAAGGTTTCTTTTCACCATCTTCCAAGTAATTAAGAAGGCCGGATACAGAATATGATCTTGGTATGTTATGTAAGCAGGTAAACACTATAATCATCATCTAATGCTAAACATAAATTACCTTATAGTCCATTACTTTTTCTTCCTATAAATAGATAATAGTCATCAAAACACTCAGTTCTATCTTTAATATCTGTGTTGTTCTTTAGATAATAATGCTGTTGTCAAAAGAAGTTGTTAATTAATCAGTTAATGATAAAAAGTAAATGGCTAAAGTAAAAATGCTAAATTGATTATCCTCAACAGCTATCTGTAACTATAAAAGCAATGATGCAAAGAGTAAAGATATGAGTCAGCAACAAGATAGATCATCATCACCATTAGTACAAAATTCACAGGAAAAGGTTCAGCTAATAGATAGCTTGAAAGCTCCTATCATACAAATGGGACGAGATCTAGGCTTTGAAGTAATAGAAAACTATGACTTAGGTGCTGGGCCTATTCATGTAACTTGGGTATTTAAACCGGGTTCAGAATCTCTTCCTGATATGAGGCTAGGTTTTATATGTCTTACAAAAGAATATTCTGAATATTCTTTAAATGAATCAATTGCTAGAGCTATGCTAAATCTTATTGATAAATTGGTATTAGTAGTTCCATCTGAATCAATGACTAAAAAAATAAGTGATTCAATTGAATCTATGCCTGATAAAAGTATTT
>Ga0126310_10000160_pt1 | contig 19700 bp, 19 predicted proteins | sample Plot60_FD_92540 | JGI IMG/M metagenome (GOLD analysis project Ga0126310, IMG submission 92540) | Serpentine soil microbial communities from UC McLaughlin Reserve, CA, USA - Plot60 | ecosystem: Environmental > Terrestrial > Soil > Grasslands | place: USA: UC McLaughlin Reserve, Lake County... | reverse complement strand
CAGCTACACCGATCCGATAACGCATACTCCGGCTTTCAAGGAAGTCGCGGTGAAGATGACGGTTTTAGGAGAGGTTGGCGACAGTCCATTACCAAGAAACAACTCGCGCTGGGGTCATCCGACGCCACAGCGTGGCGTTGAAGTCGAACGCAAATGGCAGCGCCCGGACTACCGCATGCCTGGTCCTAAACTGGTTCAGATTCAATCGTTGCGCGCGAGATAAAAAGGAGAAGTTTATGGCCCAACCAATACCTTTGACTCTGCCGCCACGCAATCCGCAGCGCGAGCTGGAGGTGCGACTCGAAGCGGCGCCGTCACAACATGCGGAAGCGATCCTCGCAGCCTATGAAGTCCTCCAGCTCATGCATGACAAGGGCATTCTCGAGTTGATGCGGGGAACATTGGGCGGAGGCGAGGTGGTAGTTCAGCAGGCCGTAGCGGTAGTTCACGACGCAGCCGGAATTCGCGCAGCGCGAAACTTGCTTCTCATGATCAAGGCACTCGGAGAGGTAGAACCAGGGTTGCTGAGTGATTTTACAAATGCCCTGCCAAAAGCGTTGGTCCAGGCAAATCGCGAAGAAGCGAAACCGCCCGGTCTCTTGAAATTGTTGCGCACGTTTCTGAATGCGGATTTTAGACGGGGGTTAGCGGCTTTCAACGATCTGCTGGAGATCTTTGGACGAAACTTGACGAACAAGGTTAAGGAAAATGCGAATCAATAACCGATGGGTAATTGCTGTTGCCGGAATATTTATGCAGATCGCTTTGGGTGCGGTCTACGCATGGAGCGTCTTCCGGAGTCCGTTGGCGAATCAATTCGGCTGGACGATTTCTGAAGTCACTTTGACGTTTACTATCAGCATCTTCGTGCTTGGGATCGCCGCGTTCTTTGGCGGCTTGTGGCTCAACCGGAAAGGCCCACGTGTGGTCGCAATTACTGGAGGCGTGCTTTACGGCGTGGGTGTATTTCTCGCGAGCTTTTCTGCCAACAGACTCTGGTGGTTATATCTGAGTTATGGATTGATCGGTGGGTTGGGGCTGGGACTTGCTTACATCGTACCCGTAGCTGTGCTTGTGAAATGGTTTCCCGATCGTCGTGGATTGATCACCGGCATTGCAGTCGGTGGATTCGGATTGGGTGCGTTGATAACAGCACCGGTCGCAACCTACTTGATCCAAAGAGTTGGAGTGCTCAATACGTTCGCGTATCTGGGTGTCGCGTTTCTCATCGTGACCGTGGTAACCGGACTGTTCATGGAGAATCCGCCCTCGGGCTGGCGACCAACTGGCTGGACGCCGTCCGCGGCGCAAGTATCACAACGTGCCGGAGGAGACTACACGCTGGCTCAGGCCTTGCGGACCTGGCAATGGTACGCCTTATGGTTGCTGCTTTTTCTGAACACGTTTGCGGGGATCTCGATCATCTCGCAAGAGGCGCCGATCTTTCAGGAACTGGTTGGTGTGACAGTGGTAGTGGCAGCGAGCATGGTTGGCGTTGCCAGCATCGGCAACGCGGTTGGAAGAGTGTTTTGGGCGTGGGTTTCTGATTTGATTACCAGACGCGTGACCTTTCTGGTCATGTTCTTACTTCAGGTTTTGTTGTTCTGGTTGCTTGCCGGCGCTCACATGGTAGCGGGCATGACGGTGCTTACTTTTATTGTATTGATGTGTTATGGCGGCGGTTTTGGGACTATGCCGGCGTTTGCTGCGGACTTCTTCGGCTCGAAGAATGTTGGACCAATCTACGGGTTAATGTTAACGGCGTGGGGAACTGCGAGTGCGGTTGGTCCGTTGTCAATTGCGTACCTGCGGCAGAGTACCGGTTCATATCATCGTCCGCTTTACGTGATTGCTGTCGTGATGGCGATTTCAGCGCTGCTTCCGCTTTTCCTTTTCCCGCCGAGAACGAAGTTGCCGAGAGAAGGTGAACTGGCCGAACCAGAAACTGTGCCGGTTAGGTCGAAAGCGGCGTGAGCGGATGCAACTGGAACTAATTGAACGGGGAGCAATTTGTGATTAAGAAAGGTCCTTCCCGTCGTACCGCGTTCAGGTTCGTTCTAACGATCGGCATAGTAAATCTGTTTGCCGATATGACGTATGAAGGCGCGAGAAGCATTACTGGGCCATTCCTTGAATCTCTCGGCGCCAGCGCTTTCGCAGTGGGGATCGTTGCCGGAGGTGGAGAACTTCTCGGGTACACACTCCGATCAGTTGCGGGCTACTTTGCCGACAAGACGCAAAGGTATTGGCTGGTTGTAATCGCAGGCTATGTTCTCAACGTGATTGCGGTGCCGGCGCTCGCCCTTGCCGGTAACTGGCCGTTAGCTGCGGCTTTGATAGTTGCGGAGCGGACGGGGAGAGGAATCAGGAAGCCGGTGGTCGATACAATGGTTTCTTATGCGGGAAAATCCATCGGGAGTGGTTGGGTCTTTGGAGTGAACGAGAGTTTGGACCAGGCAGGAGCCACTTTGGGACCACTCATCGTCGCGTTTGTTCTCTATGCAAGGGGCGGATTTCACGAAGGGTTTGGTGTCCTGTTGATTTCGGCGTTCCTGTGCCTTTGCACGCTCGTCGCCGCGCGCTTTTTGTATCCACACCCCGATGAGTTGGAAGAGAAGCCGGCACAGACTCTGGAAACAAAGGGGTTCTCAAAAGCATACTGGCTTTATGTTGCCGGTGGAGCATTGTTCGCAGCAGGATTCGCCGACTTCGCTTTGATCGCTTTTCATTTCCACAAGACTAATATGATTTCCGAGACGCAGATTCCTCTGGTCTATGCGATCGCGATGGCAGCAGCAGCGTTAACCAGTTTGGGACTTGGACGTCTCTTCGACCGTACCGGGCTGCGGGTGGCAGCAATCGCGTTTTTTCTCGGTGCAATGTTTGCGCCGTTTGTCTTCAGGCAGCGGTTCTCGCTGATCGTGATTGGCATGTTGTTATGGGGCATCGGTATGGGCGCGCAAAATTCTTTGTTGAAAGCGCTCCTGACCGGAGTGATGCCGGTTGGAAAACGAAGCACGGGGTTTGGGCTGTTCTACACAGCGTTTGGCATCGCGTGGTTCATGGGAAGTGCAGTCATGGGCTTCCTGTATGAGAAATCGATCCTCGGCTTGATCATCTTCTCGATTTGCTTTCAACTGGCGGCACTGCCTGTGTTCAGATGGGCAAACGCAGAAGCGGGACGCTCAGCTCAATCCGGGTAATCCGTGGCTAGTTGTTATACCGTCCAATCACGTTGCGGGTGGGCACGGAGTCGGGTACAAGTTTAACAGAATCATTACCAATCGACCGGCAGGAGGTGTCTGCTATGGACGAACCCAAACCCATCCGGATCTTGAGCGTGGAAGATCATCCCGTATTCCGCGAGGGCCTGGCTACGATCATTGGTTCGCAACCGGATCTGCTCCTGGTTGGGCAGGCGTCCAACGCCGTCGAGGCGATTGAGGAATTTCGTCGTCGCCGACCAGATGTCACGCTAATGGACGTGCGCCTCCCCGGGGCAAACGGCACGGATACCGTGATCGCAATTCGAGGCGAGTTTCCGCAGGCTCGCATTATCATGTTGACCACTTCGGACAGCGATGGCGAAATTCAACGCGCCTTACGCGCCGGCGCGGCCGCATACATGCTTAAGAGCATGCCAAAAAATGAATTGCTCGACGTTATCCGATCTGTTCATTCCGGCAAACGACATGTACCTCCGGAAGTGGCAGTCCGTCTCGCCGAACACTTGGGAGAAGAGGATCTAACAGCTCGGGAATTAGATGTGCTTCGGCTCATCAGAGACGGCTATCGCAACAAGCAGGTCGCCGATCAACTCGGAATTGCGGAGACCACAGTTAACTCTCATATCAAACACCTTGTCGATAAACTTCAGGCCAATGATCGAACGCACGCGGTGATCATTGCCATTCGCCGAGGTCTGCTTCAAGTCTGATCCAAACTCAGGCACCCGCTTTGCGCGCTCTTCTTCGTCATGAATTCACCGCGAAACCAAAAAGGTACGGGTTCGAGGCCGCGAGTCTTTTGGGTCTGCCTGTTGTTCGCGCTGCTTTGTTCGCCGGTCCTTGCGCTGCCACGCGATGAACTGCTCACCGAGCTGTATCACACAGCTTGGGGCGAAAGGAATGGCCTGACTGGGTCCGTCATTGCGCTCGCGCAAACGACCGACGGCTATCTGTGGATCGGAACTACTAACGGGTTATATCGTTTCGATGGCCTCTACTTTGAACCCTTCAAACCGGAGGGCGGCGCCTTGCCCTCTACTTCGGTAACGACGCTCATGGCGGTACCCGACGGCGGCCTTTGGGTCGGCTACTCCAGAGGCGGCGCGAGTCTCTTGAAGGAGGGACGAGCCACGAATTACTCCGACCGCGACGGCTTTCCAGTAGGGCGCGTTCGATCGTTCGCGCGCGACTGGGACGGAACAATCTGGGCAGGGGTAGTGGGCGGATTCACGCGCCTTGAGGGGTCGCGCTGGCAAAGAGTTCGCACGGAGTGGAATTACGACAGCAAGTCGGCCTGGGCACTCTTCGTAGACCAGCGGGGAACGCTCTGGGCCGGCACCGGAAAAGGAGTAATGTTTCTGCCGCGTGGAGCGAAAACCTTCCAGGATACCCGGTTTGAGACGGGTCCTGTTATAGCCTTCGCCCAGGCGCCGGATGGCACGATTTGGTTTCATAACGACGGTGCCGGCGTGTATCACGTCCAGGTCTTGCGCCCCTCAACAGACTCTCGGACCGACACATTATCCCAGCCTACACTTGCAGCCCGGTCTATATTGTTTGACCGCGACGGGGCCGCATGGTTCGCTGGCATCGGACTCAGTCGCGTACTTTTTCCAGAGCGATTCAGCGGCAAGCGAATTCCTGAAACCACTCCCGAGTCCGAGAAATTTACACACGACCAGGGTCTGACGCACGACTCGGCGAATGCCATTTTGGAAGACCGCGAAGGAAACGTCTGGGTCGGCACTGACGGCGGATTGGACCGCTTTCGTTATCGCAATGTTTTGTCGTTTCCGTTTCCGGCAAGCATGAGCAGATTCAGCCTGGTTGCGGCAGACAACGGTGAGGTGTGGGTGGGACAAAACGGCGAATACGATTCGCCGCTACTGCGAGCGGATGGCAAGCCAGTCAAAGGGTCGCCGCCCGTAAAGGTTGTGATGATGTATCGAGCTCCGGATGGCGCAATCTGGGTTGGTGCGCGAGACAAGCTCCTGCGCTGGCGCGACGGGATATTTACCGGGATACCGCCACCGGAAAAAATGGTGAAGTTGGTTAGTTCGTCAGCCACCAAAGATCAAATTATAGTGTCCGCGATTACCGAAGACGCTTCCGGGACCGTGTGGGCCGGCATCGGCGGAGGCGGCGTCTTCCAGGTGAAGGACGGTGTCTGGAATTTTACAGAGACCCTGAAGGAGCACACGGATTGGGCTCCCAGCGCAGCATTTACAGATGCCATGGATCGCGTGTGGCTGTGTTATGGCGACAGGGTTGCCGTCGTGGATCATGGCGGAGTCCGAACCTTTTCCGCCGCGGATGGACTCACCGCCGGGCCTTTCACTGTCATTGCGGGCGGCGATGGGCAAGTACTGGTCGGCGGTGAATCCGGCGTGGCCTTTTTGCACGGTGACCGCTTTCACGTTCTGAAAGGAGCGGACGGTAACAACTTCGGTTCGATTACGGGAATCGTTGCTCCGGCTCGCGACGGTCTCTGGCTAAGCGCCGGACCCGGCATCATTCACATTCCCGAAGGCGAGGTGCAGCAGGCACTGCAACAGCCTGACCACGGAGTAAGTTATGAACTGTTCGATCTCGTCAGCGATCTTCCCGAACAACTACAGAGAACCGGGACCTATTCATCGAGCGTGGTTCAAGGAACCGACGGCTTGCTCTGGTTTGCCACGCGCGGTGGAATAGTCCGCATCAACCCAGCGCTAATACTGAGGAACCCGGTTCCCCCGCCTGTCGTGATTCGTTCCTTCATCGCAGACGAGAAATCCTATTCCACCTTGCTTAAGGCAGAGCTTCCGCCTCTCACGAAGAGCCTTCGGATTGATTACACAGCTCTGAGCCTGACGCTACCGGAGCGCGTGCGGTTCCGCTACAAACTTGATGGCTGGGACGATGTCTGGCAGGACGCCGGCACGCATCGTCAAACGTTCTACACGAACCTTGGACCAGGCTTCTATGTTTTTCATGTGATCGCCTGCAACAACGATGGCGTTTGGAACGAAACAGGCGCGACCATCGCTTTCACTGTCACACCCGCCTGGTACCAGACATACTGGTTCATGGCGCTCTGTATCCTGTCCGGTTGTTTCTTCGTGTGGGCCATCTACAGATTTCGCGTGCGGCAGGTGGCAGGCGCCATAAGCGCACGCTTCGATGAGCGGCTCGCTGAGCGCACGCGGCTGGCGCAAGAGCTTCACGATACATTCCTGCAAACGGTGCAGGGCAGCAAGATGGTAGCCGAGGACGCTCTCGAGGTTTCCGACCCTGATCGCCTGCGTCGAGCTATGGAACAGTTGGTCATCTGGTTGGGACAAGCAACTGTTGAAGGTCGCGCCGCACTGAATTCACTGCGCAACTCCAGTACGGAACAGAACGATCTCGCCGAAGCTTTCCGGCGTGCGACACATAACGGTCTCCTACCAGGTTCAATGGCGGCCAATTTTTCCGTGGTGGGTGAGGCGACGGACATGCACCCGATCATGCGTGATGAAATCTATCGTATCGTGTACGAGGCAATCCGAAACGCCCACGTACACTCGAAGGCGACTCGGTTGGACGTGGAACTTAAATACGCCGAAAACCTTTCTGTGCGCGTCAACGACAACGGCGTGGGTATAGATCCGCAGGTCTCAGATAAGGGTAAGACGGGGCATTTCGGAATTCAGGGAATGCGGGAGCGTGCCGCTCGCATAGGAGCCAAACTCACTTTCAACAGCTCTCCTGCTTCGGGTACGGAAGTCACGCTCGTGGTCCCGGGCAAAATCATTTTCCGAAACCCGCGGCCGACTCGATTCGGGTTCCTGAACCACGTCTTCCGGAAGTTAGCCAGAAAGCCTAATCGCTGAAAACGGCTTTATTTCCAGAGTACGTACTTACCGCCGGCCGTGCAGACAATGACGAGGTTCATCAAAACCAGCATCAGATCGTAATGCCATCCCGAAGCCTTTTCTCCCCAGAAGCCGGTGTGCCAAACAAAGATCTTCTTTTGAATCGCTCCCAGCATTAGCAAGATCAGACCAATCGCCGCTAGTTGTATGAGTACACCAAACGCGACCCCTAATCCACCCATGATCTCCGCGACGCCGAGGAACATTGTAAAGCCGGCGCTCATGCCGATGCTTTTGGCTCGCTCCTTCGGATCTTTAACGTGTGACAGGCCGCTGGTCACAAACACCGCTGCCACCATGACTCTCAACAGCAGCAGGCTGAGATCGGTGAACTGAGCAAATTGTGGAAACACTTTCCCATCCTCCTGTGACTCACACTAACAGTCTTCGTCACGATTTTCTTTTTGATTAATGCTCGTCGTTAGTCTTTTTTGCTCCGGCGCCGCTCCGCAAGCAAGTTTAAGTCTCTATTAGCAAACCCCCGAAAGAAGCGGTCACGTTTGATCGATAAGCTAGCAGATGTGAGAGAAACCTGGTCCTGACTACGGTACGACATTCGAAAAGGAGCTTGCCATTATGACGTATATCACGACTAACGATGGAACTGTCGCAAAGTCACTAGTTCTTATTCTTACGTTTGGCTTTGCCGTCGTTGGGACTATTCCCGCTCCCAACGTATCTGCTCAGGCAACGAGTCCGGTCATTAAGATAAACGAGGCTGCCGCCAACTCGGATGTCACCGTTGAGCAACTGCGAGGGAACCTGAGCGTGCTGTTTGGCTCGGGAGGAAACATCGTTGTGCTCAATGGTCCAGACGGTAAGCTGCTAGTCGATGATGGAATCGCCGTTTCAAAGGACAAGATTCAGGCTGCGCTCGATCGAATTAGCGCAAAACCGATCAAGTACGTCATCAATACGCACTGGCACTGGGACCACACCGACGGCAACGAGTGGGTGCACAACCAGGGTGCGACGATAATCGCACACGAGAACGTACTTAAACGTCTATCTGCGACGACTCGTGTTGAAGATTGGAACTATACGTTTCAGCCCTGGCCGATGAGTGGACGTCCCACAGTAACCTTCAAAACCGAAAAGACGCTTAAGTTTAATGAAGAAACGGTCGTGATAAGAAATCTCGGACCGGGCCATACTGACGGCGATGCCTTTGTCTACTTTCGAGAGTCAGACGTACTCGTTTTGGGAGATAACTTTTGGAATGGAGTCTATCCGTTTATCGATAACGGCGTGGGCGGTGGAATTGATGCAATGATTAGATGGGTGAATGCTTCACTTGCCCTTGCGACAGACAAAACGATCATCGTTCCGGGACACGGCCCCGTTGGAAACAAGGCGCAGCTTGCGGAGTTCCGCGACATGCTGGTGACGATTCGAAACAATGTGGCGGTTCTGAAGAAACAGGGAAAGTCGATCGATGACGTCGTCGCTGCGAAACCTACAGCCGCGTACGATGCCAGGTGGGGCAACTTCGTTATCGACCCAGCTTTCTTTACGCGTCTTGTTTATGCAGGCTTGTGAAGTTGACCTTAGAAAAGGGAACACTAGTTCGAGCTACAAAGGAGTTGAGCATGACCAGTACATTCTGAAAGGAGATTGCAATTATGACGTACATTACGACGGAAGATGGAACTGAAATCTATTACAAGGACTGGGGCACGGGACAACCCGTGGTGTTCAGTCATGGATGGCCGCTTTCATCCGATGCATTCGAAGACCAGATGTTTTTTCTGGCTGAGCGCGGTTATCGCTGCATCGCACATGATCGGCGCGGCCACGGCCGTTCGAGCCAGCCATGGAACGGCAACGACATGGATACCTACGCCGACGACCTGGCAACACTCGTCGAAGCACTTGACCTGAAGGACGCGATTCACGTGGGGCACTCTACGGGTGGAGGCGAAGTGGCCCGTTACATCGGCCGTCACGGCACGGGCCGCGTCGCGAAGGCCGTGCTTATAAGCGCCGTTCCTCCAATAATGCTAAAGAGTGATGCAAATCCCGGCGGCGTGCCGATCGAAGCCCTGGATCAAATGCGCACTGCCGTTCTTACGGATCGATCGCAGTTCTGGAAGGACTCTGCTGCAACGTTCTACGGCTTCAACCGGCCCGGCGCAAAGGATTCGGAAGGTTTACGACAGTCGTTCTGGTTGCAGGGAATGATCTGCGGCCTTCCCGCCGCTTATCTGTGCATCAAGGCCTTTTCTGAAACGGATTTTACCGAAGACCTTAAGAAGATAGACGTGCCGACGCTGATCCTGCATGGCGATGACGATCAGATAGTGCCTGTGGGCGCCTCAGCGTTGCTCTCTTCGAAGATAGTTAAAGCCGCGGTGCTAAAGATCTACCCCGGCGGATCACACGGTATGTTTTCAACGCATAAAGATCAGGTCAACGCAGATTTGTTTGCGTTCATCAAGGGCGAGCAAGCTGCGGCCGCATAGTGGCTACGACTCATAGAAGTACACAAGGCACAAAATGCACATAATACTTTTGAGAAATTCATTATGTGCTTTTGTGCCTGTTGTGTACCTTCCTGCTATGTGAGCAACTCACCACGCAATCCAGCAAAAGACGAAAAGAAAACTCGGCTAAATGACCGCTACCATCCACCAGTTGATTAACTTCGAATGGAGGCGATGATGGCAAATAAATTTACCGGCAGAGTCGCATTGATTACAGGCGGATCGGGCGGGATCGGCCGTGTTGTGAGTTTACGTTTGGCCAGGGATGGTTTCGCCGTGGCTCTCAACTACGCCGGAAATTCACAAAAGGCCGAAGAAGTTGCAGGCGAGATTAGATCGACGGATGGGCAGGCGTTGGTCCTCCAGGCGGATGTGTCGAACGAGGCCGACGTGGATCGTCTCTTTAAACAGACGGTTGACGCATTTGGCAGGCTCGACGTGGTCGTGCACACCGCCGGCATCATGCCGCTCATGACGATCGCTGAGGGCGACCTGGCAGTATTCGATCGGATAATCGCAACCAACCTGCGAGGAACGTTTATCGTTTTGCGCGCGGCTGCGAACCATTTATCGGAAGGCGGCCGCATCGTGGCGTTTTCCAGCAGTGTAATTGCAAAGTCATTTCCGACCTATGGTCCGTACATCGCAACGAAAGCGGGCCTTGAAGGTTTAGTTCACGTCCTTACGAATGAATTACGAGGCCGCAACATCACGGTGAATGCCGTCGCGCCCGGGCCCATTCCAACTGAACTGTTTCTCAAGGGCAAGTCCAACGAACAGATCGAAGAATTCAGAAAAATGTCGCCGCTGGAACGGTTGGGTTCGCCCGAGGATATTGCGGGCGTCGTCTCGTTTCTTGCGGGGCCGGATGGTGCCTGGATTAACGGTCAGATAGTGCGTGCGAATGGCGGCTTTGCCTGATGTTTTTGAGTAAGGAGAAATTGAAATCATGAATAAAGTGATTGTGGTTACGGGAAGTTCAAGCGGATTCGGTGCGCTCATGGCTCGCGCACTGGCGCGTGCGGGCCATACTGTCTACGCGAGCATGCGAGAAACAAATCGACGCAACAAACCAGCCGTCGCAGCAGTGCAAAAGTTCGCGGTTGATAACAACGTCGATCTGCGATCCCTCGAACTCGACGTCGCCTCCGAGGAATCCTGTCAGGCCGCGATCGACGCGATCATTTCCACGCACGGGCGCCTCGACGTTGTGATTCACAACGCGGGTCACATGGTATTTGGTCCATCCGAGGCGTTTACACCGGAACAACTCGAAGAGCTTTACGATGTAAATGTACTCAGCACGCAACGCGTGAATCGTGCGGCTCTACCTCAACTGCGCAAGCAGAGACAGGGCTTGGTGGTTTGGATCTCGAGTAGCAGTTGCGCCGGCGGGACTCCACCGTATCTCGGTCCATACTTCGCGGCAAAGGCGGCGATGGACGCTCTTGCTGTGATCTATGCGCGCGAATTGACGCGCTGGGGCATCGAAACGTCGATCATCGTTCCCGGCGCCTTCACGTCGGGCACGAACCATTTTGCGCATGCGGGAAAACCCGCGGATGAAAACCGAGCAGCCGAATACGAAACTGGACCATACGCCGGATTGCCCGACGAGATAATGAAAGGGTTTGCGTCGTTAGAGCCGCCTGATGCGGACGTAGCCGCAGTCGCCGACGAGGTCGTGAAGGTCGTCGATGCACCATACGGAAAGCGTCCGTTCCGCGTTTACGTCGATCCGACGAATGATGGTGCAGCAGTAGTGTTTCCAGTAATGGATCGCGTGCGCGCTGAACTCCTTCGCCGCATCGGGCTGGAGGATGTACTAGCGCCACGGATTTGGGCTGTGCAGTGAAAACAAATGATGTACCGGGAGGGGAGGTCGAAGTCCACGACCTCCATTACCTCGAACTGGTTACCTTTCTTCCTCCTCCAAAAACAGAATTTCCGGAACACCTTTCTTTTTCACATAAAACACCAGGATTTTCGCAGGCAGCGTATCACTGGCGTTGCGAGTCACGCTGTGTATATCCGTGGGGGATTCGTAAAAGACGTCGCCCGCTTTAACTGTCTGGGGGCTAGCACCCCTCAGTTGAGTAATGATGCTTCCTTCCAGCACATACACAAAAACATCGGAGTTATGTCGATGTGGTTGGGAGACCTCGCCGGGAGCGAACTCGACAGTCTCGATCATGCCTTCCTTCCCGGGTACATCGGGAAGATCTTTTGTCATCAGAGTTGTGGGTTTCCCACCCTGGGCATTAGCGCTCCCAAAGGCTAATACTCTGCTAAACGCTAGTACGGCCCTAAATGCCAGCACACTGCTGAACGCCAGTAATAGAAACAATACCCTCTTCTTCATTGTCTTCTCCTTTCAACCGGCTGAGCCCGGTCCTGTTTGTAATTAGGTACGGGGAACAAAATCGTAGAAACTCGTGGTGCTTTCATCCGTTCTCCGCTATATGGGTTCGACGCAACCGCAGCTGATCCAGGCTGAAAGGGAAGCGTTGGCAGTTTGCGAGCAGAAGTGCCCCTCCCATCCCGGTGAAGACGGCATAATTGAGAGGCGCCTTGACTCCTAACCCGAGCGTCATTGCCACGCCGAACGTCAGTAGAAGAAGGGCGGATAGCAGTGCGGTAGCTCGTGTGTGCCAGCCGACGAGGAGAAGAAGACCGAGGAGAATTTCAGCGCCAGTGGCGATGACACCCAGCGCCGGGATCATTTCCGCCGGCACAAACCAATTGAGACTGTGCGTGTATTCCAGGAACCTCGAGAAATTCCCCCAGTCGACATTCGGTGTTCCAAACGCTCCCCACAGACCGAACCGGTCTGCCACGGCGGAAAGAAAACCCAGCCCGAGAGCTGCTCGCAACACCACCGAGCTATAGCGGCCCCACCTGAGAGACATTCTGTCTCCAAAGGAGGCCATCGCACTGAAAACGGTTCTGGGTGGATAAGTGGTCATTTGTGATCTCCTTATTAAATTCTAGGGGAGTCGACTCTTCAGGTCTTTGTCTGGTTTGCTGGAAAGGATTCTCTGTTGCTGTTGCGGCGTGCATGAGTTAACCAACGCTGGAGATGGCCCATGGAAACGGTATTACGGTAGATCGTCGCTTTGGTAAACGCGGAACAGATAGTAGGAAGAAGGAAAGAGGGCGCGCCCCACGCTTGGCCTGGACTTATGCACTTACAGCCAGAACAATCTTTCCCCGCTTGCGAGATGCCCCATCAAGCATTTGATGCGCGGTTCGCACCTGTTCCAGAGGAAGGACGGTCCCGACCTGCGTGGAAAGCTCGCGTCGATCAATCAACTCCGTGATCGCGTTCAACCTGGCGGTCGTTACGTCCACGAGAAAGAACGCTGTATTAACGTCTGAGCGTTTAGGCGTGCCGGGAAATGGTGAGACGCTGGAGACGAGGATGCCGCCTGACTTTACTACCTGGAGCGAGCGTTCCTGAATATCGCCACCCACCGTGTCGATCACTATATCTATCCCGAGAGCAACATCTTCAAATTTGGTTGTGGTGTAATCGATGACACTGGTCGCGCCCAGACTGCGGACATAGCTCGCGTCTTCAGAAGAGCAAGTCGCGAAAATCTTAAGCTTTGCCAGATGCGCCAGTTGAACTGCATAGGCACCCACATTTCCAGCGCCGCCGTGGATAAGAACTGTTTGGCCCGCTGTGGCTTTTCCATACTCAAACAGCATTTGCCATGCAGTTACGGCGACTACCGGAACTGAAGCGGCCTTGAAATGATCCAAGCTACCTGGTTTGGGACCGATCATTGCGGCAGAGGCAATCGCGTACTCGGCATTGGCTCCGGTAAAATCGGCGTTCGTCACGCCGTAGATCTCCTCACCTCTGCTGAATCCTGAAACGCCGGGCCCGATCTCTTCGATGAAACCCGAAAGGTCGGAACCAAGCGTCAGTGGCAAAGGCACCTTCACAGCACTCGTATGCGATCTAATCCATCCGTCCCATGGTCCAACGCCCGTTGCGGTTACGCGAACCAGCACTTCGCCGGGCCCTGGTGCCGGGCGCGGCACATCTTCAATGACGATCACACTCGGCGGACCAAACTCATGGATACGTGCTGCTTTCATATATGGAACTCCAACGGATTTGGGCTGCATTGTCTCTGTGTCTTGCATATCTCCTAGCCAGCGGGGTTCGAACGTCATTATCATAATCGCGGACTGGAACAGACTCTTTCTTGAATTTGCTCTCACGGGTGGAATCTTGCTACTTAGGAGTCTCGCGTGCTCGGGACGGAGGAGCGCAGGGCAAGCAATGATTAGCAAAACGTCGCAATCGACTGAAAGATCGAAAGCGATTTGGCAACTAGGATGGCAGAACCATTTAGGCAGTTTATAATTGCGCTGTCGATTTTAGGCATTTGTTGAAAGGAAGATGAAGATGAAGATGAAGATTGGCATAATTGGCGCCGGTCAGATCGGTGGCACGTTGACTCGTCGCTTGACTTCGCTGGGGCACACAGTCTTTGTCGCGAACTCAAGAGGACCAGAGACCCTCGAGTCCCTCGCGCAAGAGACTGGAGCAACGGCAGTATCGGTGAAGGAAGCAGCGCAGGCGGGAGACGTTGTTATAATTACGATTCCCGAGAAGAATATTCCAAGCTTACCGACAGATTTGTTTGCGGGCAGACCAGAAAACCTGGTCATCGTAGATACTGGAAACTACTATCCACGGCAGCGTGACGGTCGTATCGAAGCGATAGAGGACGGTATGACCGAAAGCGGTTGGGTTTCACAGCAACTCGGCCGACCGGTGATTAAGGCATTCAATAACATCTATGCTGATCACCTCCTTAGAAAGGGGAGCCCTCCAAATACGCCGGACCGAATCGCGCTACCGATTGCCGGCGACGACCACCGCGCCAAGTCAGTGGTGTTGAAACTCGTAGACGAACTTGGTTTCGATGGTGTTGACGCCGGCAAACTTGATGACTCTTGGCGTCAACAACCAGGAACACCGGTGTATGCGACCGATCTCGATGCCGAAGGAGTACGGCTGGCCCTCTCCCAGGCCAAACGAGAACGCGGCCCGGAGTGGCGAGGAACCTCAGGCAGTCCGGGCAGTTTTGTTGCTCCTGCTTGAGTACAAACTATGTCGAATTTTTCGGAAGGCCACCTGCGAATCGACAAATTCCTTCCAGAGTATGATTTCGCCGCCACATACGATATCCGCATCAATGCGGCGCCTGCAGTAGTCTATGAATGCCTTTTCTGGCTGGACTTCAATGAGGTCTGGATTGTGCGGCTCCTTGAGACACTAAGAACTGGAAAACTAATCGCCCGCAGTCACGTTCCCACTGATCTGCGCCAACGCCTAAAAGACACAGGTTTCGTGATGCTGACTGAAGCTCCGAACGAAGAACTTGTCATGGGAATAGCCGGCCAATTTTGGCGCCCGGACGGAGGACGATGCATAGATGTGACCGCAAACGACTTTGTTGGGTTCGCGCGTCCCGGTTACGCGAAGGCGGCGTGGAATTTCAGCTTGCGATCAGATTTGCTTAATAAGACAGTTCTCTTAACTGAAACAAGGATCAGGTGTTTTGGATCAACCGCGAGGTGGAAATTTCGAATTTATTGGAGCCTTATCTACCCTTTCGCTGGTCTGATCCGCAAGGCTATTCTGCGGCGAGTTAAGCGTGAGGCGGAATTGAAGGCCGCGGTTTAGTTCGTTTTGTCTATTCTCTTAACGATGGACCTTCTCGATCCAGGCTGAGGCGTTTTAAACTTTGGGAAAACGAACTGCCAGGGACAACAATTGTAAATTCAGTTCCCTGAATACACGCCCATCCCTGACGCAATTTATCCAACCCAAATTGAAGCTGAACTCGAGGATCTTCCAATTTTTCTGGTCCACAACGAGCAGTGGCGTTACGGTATAGTAAAGAAAGCCCGAGTCTTCTGGTTTCAAGTTCGAGGAGTTGAGATGAGCAGGAGCGTCGCAAGTTCAAGTCGAAACCCGCAAACAAAAGAAAGATGCGCGAGACCGGCTTTGCGTATCTTCTCGATCCGAAGATGGTTTACAAACGTTGAGAATGCGCTTGATGAAAACCGAGGTTAATGCGGACAAGGCAATGCCCACTGCGAGATATGACGAACGGTGTCAGGCGGCAATCGAAGCTGCTCAGGGAATTCAGGAAATGCCGACGCTGTAGCGATCAAGTAAGTAATCTGGGGAGGAAGGGGAATACGAATCATGTATGGCGAAATACTAAGACAAGAATGGCCAGCCTACTTGAATGGTTTCAGTAAACGCAACTCTGGACGAGTGGTTGATCTTCAGTTGTTAAGCGAAGAACTGGGCACTCAGAACGAGGCTGAAAAATTTACGTTCCACGGAATCACCCTGGAGACGAAAGGAGCACTTGCCCATAGTGTAGAGATCATGTTGGGCGGTAGTGGCACCGATCATCGACACTTGACGCACACTGTTAACGAAGTTCGCCGGATCGTACCGAAGGCCGGAGCGGACGGACGCGAAGATGCGCTGGAAATTGAAGCAACCGACGGCGCGAAAATCATCCTGGTCTTCAAGTCGCTTCCGGAGTTGCCGATAACCGCTTCCTGATGTCCAACGGTCGAAGAACAAAGCAGTCTCTTCGCCGTGCTGAAAGACGATCTTGGTTCTCTGAACGCGCGAATTACCGTCTCGCCGAGACTGGCGGAAATGAGGATCAAAACGGGGGCGAACGGTAAATGCGTTTGGGGTATCGACTCCGCGCCCTCATATCACTTCCGCATTAATTGTCAAAAAAATCTTTCAACGCGGCAGATGTTTCAACTGGTTTCTCTTCCATTAGCCAATGACCGGAAGGGAATTTCATGGCTTTGACATGGTCCGAAATCAGCGCCGCCTGAATAGCCAGCACACCGTTCATGCCTTTTTCACCTTCGATTACCAACAACGGCATTGGCAGTTTGGTTTTTGCAAAATTTCGATTGTCCTCGGCGTCCTGTGGTTCGAACGCTTTGAAATACTCAAATGCATCACGCATTACTCCGGGCTGAGCATAGCTCTGCGCGTACATGCGTTTTTCTTCCTCTCTGAATTTCGCCAGATCGCCGCCGAATGACTGCCAAACGTGCTCGAGAAAGACGCGCTCGCGTCCGTTCACCAGTTCAAGTGCAACCGGACTATTCACAAAATGAAAGTGCCAAAGGGCCGGATTTGTGTATACCTTTTCCCAGATATCGCCAACCCCTGGAATCGGAGCGTCCAACAGGGCGAGTTTCTTAACGTCGGCGGGAAACTGAGCGGCGTAGGCATAAGCTACCATCATTCCAATATCGTGGCCCACCAGATAGATATCTTTGTACCCAAGACTTTTGACCAGTTCATGGATGTCGCGCGCTGCAGTCTTCTTGTCATAGCCAGTTGTTTCTCTCGACGATTGACCCAGGCCCCGCAAGTCGGGAGCGATTATCGTGTAATCTCTGCCAAAATCCTCAAACAGAGGTAGCCACATCCTCGCATCGTCACCGAAGCCGTGAATCAGCACCAGCGGCATCTTGCCATTGCCAGACTTGAGGTAATGAATGCGAACACCATTCACATTTGCGAAAAGTGAGTCGTAGTTTGGTCTTGCCACAACGCTTGTGGCGACCGGCTCAACATACTCAGTTCCAGTTGGCCCATTACCGGTGATCTGAAGCACAACTGGCTCATTACCAGTCCTCGCAAAATGTGTGACACCGGGCGGTTCGGTGTAGAAGCTTCCCGCGCTTAACGGTTTTAACTTTCCTTCGTCAAACTTCGCGCCGTAACCGATGTACCACGTTCCAGAGATTACGGTCGCCACGCGATCGTCGGGATGAGTATGGGCCTGTATTCTGACGTTTGCCGGAACGGTCAACTGGATCGTATAGATTCCGGATTTTGTGGCATCACCTTTCAGCGTGCGAGTTTGGATTCCGCTCACTCCCGATGTCCCGGCGCCCGCGTTAACGGTTGCGAGTGCATTGATCTCCGGTGGCGATAACCGCGATTGTCCTTCCTGTGCACGGATCAACGGAGTTACAGCGACGATTATTAAAGCAGTACTGAATAGAATCTTCATCCCCTTCTCCTCAGCTTTCCGTTAACTTCCGATTGAGATCTCCGGCAGTGGGATCTTCAGTTGACATGGGAAGCGTATGCTCTTACACAAGGAGGTCTTCGATCTTCACTGGCAGCTCGCGAATTTGCCGAAGGCGAATGCGAAAGTAGCTTCGATCGCCGATGGATCCTAAATCGCTTGACTTTCTTATTCACTATCAATTTTTCGCGTTTGCGAGCTCCTGGCATCGCGCGAAGCGGAACGTCTACCGCACGGGATCAGGGGTGAGTAGAACACACGCATACCCATTTCCGTTATTCTTACGAACAACTCATGAAGGAGAAAGAACCGCGGGATAGAATACTCCACAAGATGCCTGCTCCATCTAGTTTTCCAGCGACCGTAATCCGATTGCAAGGCATTTTAACGATATGAAGAACTCTGTCAATGCAACAAGTCTTACATCCCTTATTAGAACGGATCCTTAGAGACGCATTTCTTTTCTTTGGTAAAAAAGATGCGGGGAAGATGCGGGGATCACGTAGTGATACCAAGCAGGACGTAAGCTTACTTTGACGGCCGAAACGTCGGTAAATGCTGCTTAGTATCGTTTGGTAGCACTACGTAAGAGGGTGGACTGAGGATTTTAAGTCCGTTGGCAGTGCGCATTACTTAGTCGTTATGAAACGATACGAAACAGGCTGTACGCGCGAAGCGGTTGATACGAAACGAGACGGAGTGATACTTTGTCAACACGTTCCGCCACCACTTAGTCGCAGAAGGCGAGGTGCGTGATGACTTTTTCCGGCCCGCGACTGCGATAGACCGTTTATCCATCGCCTATTGAGCTGATACGGGATTTGCGGCACTTGGTCTGAAGTGATGAGTGCGCTAAAAGGTACCACTGCAATCTCGAGGTGCCAACACAGACGCAGCTTCTCCAAACCACACTTCTTTTCCTCTCGTCGAGAAGACTCTTGTCAGTCCTGTATCGCCAATCAGATTTACCTGATCTTCAACAATAAAGGTATAGTTACACCTGTGTTCGGGCGGACCGGGGTTTAAGTACTCCCCTTCTTCAAGTTTTAGTTTTCCATTCTTTGTCATTCTTCCGCTTTTCGCCATCTGTCGCGTACTCCTCCGTCCTGACGCCGTTGAAAGCTCCCTGACACTTACGGTGCCAATTACCAATAAGCAGTCAGCATGTCCGCTTTGTAATCGAGATAAGCGGAGTACGCCAAGGAGACGCCCTCTAAAAACGATGCGATCCGATTAACTGCATCACGCAGCTGCCGCAAGTTAATGGCGTGAAGAGCATCGGAAATTGAGCTATTCCCCTGTCGATCCACCGGATAGCGCAAACTTCCATCGTGAAAATGTCCGATGGAAAAATATCCCGGATACACGTTCTCCCTTAGTTGTCTCTTTTAATTAAACGGTCAGGAGCGTCTGTCTTTCTAAGCATGTGACCTCGATCGGAAAGTCAGTTCTCTGCATCATATTTGGGAATCAATACATCGGAGTCTCGCAGCGATTAAAGGCTGTTCGCTTCCAAAAGTAAATCTTTAAACATCCAGTAAATCCGCACGGCTACCGGTCGCAAAAACCCGGTAGTCTGTCCGTCTGGGCCACTTGATTACATCATCAATCAGTTGTTCAACCGCTCAACCTGCTACCAAGCCGGTCGCCGTTTCCCTCGACAGTCATACGAGTCGCACAAATGGGATCATGCGCTATTAATTAGCTCCTCGGGAGGATCGTCTTATCTATTGACGATTGCCCTCCTATCGAGAATGTCGCGTGCCTTGTCAATGGTTTTCTTGTTCACGTTGTAGCATCTCATCGTCATCTTCACGTCACTGTGGCCCATCAGATTAGCAAGCGCTGGTAACGGCATGCCTTCATTAGCCATTTCAGTACCGAAGTTGTGACGCACAGAGTAGAAGTAGCGTGTACCTTTCGGGACTGCCGCTTCGGCGTATGCCGCAGTCCACAACTTGCGCAAATTGACCTTCGCAT